>Ga0210049_1000098_pt1 | contig 57603 bp, 55 predicted proteins | sample CryGeyCG2014_300_2_FD_183964 | JGI IMG/M metagenome (GOLD analysis project Ga0210049, IMG submission 183964) | Groundwater microbial communities from aquifer - Crystal Geyser CG06_land_8/20/14_3.00 (SPAdes) (version 2) | ecosystem: Environmental > Aquatic > Deep subsurface > Groundwater | place... | reverse complement strand
AAAAAATCAAACTTCAAATACTCCGATTTGGCATAACCGAGCAAGGCAATTTAATTTTTATTTGAGAGGTTTCAAGTATTTGTTTATAATGAAGAATCTTGAAACGAAAAAATAACAACGGCGGCGTGCCAACGAAGTTGGTGCACCGCACGATTATATCTTACTCGTGACGTTCTACCGAATCAAAATTCTGTTGCTGATAATCCTTGTATGGTTCAAGCTCGCGCATTTTTGAGTTAAGAATTTTATCCGCTCTCATCCGCGATATATTGAACGACTGCCATTTCGAAAAATACGGAGAATCACTATTTTGCGCGCGCCAGTATAGTTCGCGGGCAAAACTCTTTCTCAAATCTTCGTTCGATATGCCCAAAACATTGATTGTGTCTGGTATGGCATCATCCGAAAGACGGCTCAAATAGTAAATATCAAGTTTTCCAGTGATAGCAAACCTCTCAATGTTTCGGCGTGCGATGAACGCATCGGGATTGAGAAAATTCATAACAGCCAAAAACAAGGCAATTGAAATAAAAACACGAAAAGCAAAAGCGTTTTCTTTTTTGTCCTTATAAATTTTGTAGAACAACAAACAAAAGACAATTACTAATAAAATGATAAATGCGCGACTATATAACCTCAATGTCGTAAATCCATAGGCTTCTTCGTACAATGACAGACGGGTGAAGGCAGAAGCAATGATAAAAATTACTTGAACAACCAGTGCAGTACTTAAAATTTTAAATCCTAATGCATGATCTGTTTCTTTTTTGATGACATATTTTTCAGTAGTTAGGAGCAAGAGCAAAGAAATAATAGCCACAGCTATCAGCTCAAAAAAGCCACGCCTCGCATATTCGGCATAAGTAAAACCTTGAGCCGATATGTTGCTTTCACCTCCGAAAAGATAAGTCAATTGAACAAGTATGAATATGAAAAATAGAACGTTAACCGAACCTAGTAAAATAGAACTCTCTATATGTCCAACACTATGACCTTTACTATTTTGCTGTTCGGCAATTTGATTTTCCTTTTCTCGAAAGGAGTAGGTATATGCGCCAATATAAATAAGTGTCGCAATCAAAACTAATATGGACCTAAAAATTGTTTCCGGTTGAATATCAATACTAATCAAATCCGAAACATATTTTTGGAAAATTAAATCTGCCGAAGAAAAAAGTAGCAGAAAGACAAACAGGACGGGAATTGCCATTAAGATGCCTTTCACAACCTGTGATAAAACTTTTTGGTCTTTATTTACTCCGCGTAGCGAGAATAAATTGGACAGTGTTTGGAATAAGGGGCGGATAAACTTAAATGGCAGGAAAAATATTTTAATATAATCTCCAACCAAAAAGTTTTTCACCTTCTCGCCGAAAGACGCCTCGGCAATTACAAGCAACAACAGTAACGAAGCGACTACATTAAGAAAGGTGAGAAAGTCGCTGGAACGGACAAAAACCATTGTGCTGAAAAATATGAGTGGCACCAAAAGCCAAAAAACATCTTTACTTATCTGCTTCTTAAAGAAATTTGCTATAACAAAAAGCCCTGCTATAACCAAAACAACATACAACAGGAAAGCAATTCCAGGGATTTTGCCATAGAAAAAGTAATCAAAAAGTAGACCCAAAACTAAAGATACTCCGGCTATAAGTCCTGCTTTGATCAAAGTGTTGGATTGTGAGTTTTGCGTATCCATAATAATAAAAATCTGGTTAAGCTAACATTTCATCGAGACTAACATCAAGGGCTTTCGCCACTTTCTTTAATGTTTCAAGTGTCGGGTTTATATTCTCGCCCCTGCTCAATTTTAATAATCGTATTATTGGCAACATCGACGAGCTTGGCGAGCCGATCTTGCGAAAGTCCTTTTTCTCTCGTAATTTTTTTAAGTTTTTCGCTTACGGATTATCTTTTGACATAAGCATTATATGATAGTACTATTATATTGCAGTATATTCAAAAGTTTAGTACTGTTGAGATGATACTAAGTCAAAATTTTAGAGAGTAAAAATTCTGTTGTGCGCGCACGGGAGGGTGGGGCAAGCACAATATCTTTTCTCTTGGTGGCGTATTTCGCAAAGCGAAATACAAAATTCGGCGGTGGCGGAAAAATCGGAATCGGAAAGCGAGGGCGGGCAAAAATTCCTTCCCCCCAACCCCCTTCCTTTTTGCCCGCCCGAACGTTCGGTTTCTGTCGCGCGAAGCGCGGCAATCAGTCGGAGTTTCGTTCAAAATAGGTTCGAGCTTCGTTCAGCAATTGCGACATTTATTGCTTGTCTATGGCCAGATTGCTCCATTTACCGCATTTGTCTCCCCATCGGGCGACCACTTCGTTGTCTATTTTCGCTTCAATAACATCGCACTGATTAGGACAGCCCTTGCACTGGAAAGAACCGCATTTAATTTCCTTGTCTGCGGTCTCAAACCCCAGAAATTTGCTCTTTTGAGGTGGATTTTCTCTGATCAATAAGGCGGCTCCAAATGCCCCCATAACTTTATTGTATTTGGGAATAATAATTTCCTTGCCCAATTCTTTTTCAAAAGCTTTTCTGATGCCGACATTCTCTGAAACTCCCCCTTGGAAAACAACAGGGGATTGGATGTTTTTCCCTTTAGCGACATTACTCAAATAATTCCTGACTAAGCTATAGCAAAGGCCGTTGATTATATCTTCAATACTATGCCCCATTTGTTGCTTGTGTATCATATCCGATTCGGCAAAGATGGTGCAACGTCCGGCGATATTAGTAGGAGCCTTAGAGGTTAAAGCAATCCCGCCAAATTCTTCAATCGGTATTTTTAACCGGCTGGCTTGAGCGTCAAGAAAAGCTCCGCATCCGGCGGCGCATAAAGTATTCATAGCAAAATCAACCGCCACTCCGTTTTCTAAAACAATAATCTTACTGTCCTGTCCGCCTATTTCTAAGACCGTTCTGACATCAGGAACGAAAAAACTTGAGGCCTTAGCATGAGTGGTGATTTCATTCTTTACCAGATCAGCTCCGGTGATGACTCCGGTCAGATAACGGGCTGAACCGGTAGTTGCCACTCCTGCCACTTCGCTTTCGCGGGGAAAAACATCGGCCAACATCTTCAAGCCCTGTTTCACCGCCCTTATCGGATTTCCGTCTGTCCTGATATAAATATCAAACAGAACATTATCCTCGCCGTCTATCAGAACGAGGTTAGTAGAAATGGAACCGACGTCAATGCCAAGATAAGTTTTCATATTTTTTTAATTAATTTGTTTTTGTAATGGTTTTTAACTACGTCCACAAAAGCCTCTATTCTCGTATCAACTCCGGCTTCAGCTACCTGCTCATCTAAAGACAAAGACAAGAAGGGGATACCGCTTTCCCTATGAATTTTTTCAAGAATCGGTCTGACTGTAACCTCCGGCATACAGTTATGTACTGCCAAAAAATTAGCCACATAAGAATGATCTTTTTCTACTTCCAAATTATAAACCTCTCCCTTAAAATCAACCTCCTCTATTTTACGTATCGGAACCAAAAAATAATCTTCTGTTTCCCTGAAACGGACATAATCTTTCCTTTCTGTGGTTTTTATCAATTCATCGCCCAATCTCTTAATCCCGCCGGCATTAGCTATTTTCAACATATAAGAAACCTTCCTATTTTTAATTTTTTGCTCCATAAGAGATGGTTTAATGCGCGACCTTACCAAAAGCCGAAACAATTGACCGGCTAAATTTTGCGAAGTAGTTACTGTTCTGTAAGTAGTTTCTCCATATACATCCCTAACACTTCCATCGCCCCTAAAATATCCTTTCAAAATTTCTCTTTGCGAATTTGGATTAAGAGAAACTAAATCTTGATGTAACACCTTTCCATTACAATGCTCTCCACATAAAGAATGAACAATACCCGCTAAATTTCTATTTCCAATATATAAATCAGAACAGGCGACTTTTGCCGGGTAACAATATCGACTAATCTTTGTTTTAAAATTATTCCTAATTATACTCGCGACATCATCAATATATTTTTTTTCTTTGGTCGGAAAACTAAACCTAAGACCTCTTTCGTATTTCTTGCCACTTTCCCTATCGTAATTAATTGACCCTTCCGCCAACCAATAACCAAGCATTCTAAGCAAGTCCGGAGAATAAGGGAATTCCCTTATATCTTCCCACTTAGGATTTCTTTTATATTCTTTATCCCACACAAAAGAATCCTTCTCGTTAATTTCTTTTGGAATCGGTATGGCAATAAAATCTCCTGCTTTTGCTTCTCCCGCAGGAATAAAATCAAGTTTTTCAATTTTTTCTTTATGATTTTTAACAAATTTTTTCGCCAATAAAATAGGGTGTTCTGGCGTAAGAGAAAGCGTCAATAATTTCCCTCCGCAATCTATTTTTAATATTTTCCCCTTGTAATTTCGGCAATAGGTTTTTGTCACTTTTCCAAATTTCCCCTTATGGGTTAAAATTTTTTCTCCGACATTAATGTCTTGAATTGATTTCTGGATATAATTTTCTGCGGTAATTTTGGTATCTTTAAGAAAACATCCGAAAGGAAGGACTTGAACGATACCGTCAAAATCTTTTTTAACAAAATCCAACATTTCAGAAACCGCGTCCAAACCATGACCGCCGACAGCCGAGCCTAAATATCCTTTAGCATTTTTAATCAGTCTCCCGCTTCTCCACGGGAACATTCTTTTCTTTATATGGTAACTTAAAGTCATTCCCTTGTGCGACTCTATCCCTTCTTTCCCCAATTTTTCCTCAATATTATAATTTATTGAATCATCGGTTACGGTATATATCTCTCCTATTATTCCTACTTTAGGAATTTTCCTCTTTTTGTCAAATTTAATTTTAGAAAATTCTCTCCTGATAAATCTTGAAACGCAATAAAGGTCTTTGATATTTTTCGCTTCTTCAACTTTTTTTAGCCCGAGCCGAAAAGCTTTAGTGGTTTCGTTTTTCTTTTCCTCTCTCGGCCTGATGTAATTAGCTCTTTCTTCCAGATATTCAATTAAGGCCAGCTTTTCAAAAAAGAAATAAATAGCGCTGAATATTTTAAAAGAAAAAACTCCCGGAATCTTCTTCAACTTGCGATAAACGTCCCTCAATTTTTGATCAAAAATAATAAAATCCACATTCTTTCCGCTGTCTTCTAAAACTTTCTTTTGGACTTCGGCGTAATATCTTAAACGGCAAGAACCGCCCATGCTGGTAACCATAAAGATAGTATCGGCTCCCTTCTCAATCGCCCTCAAATAATTGCCTATATTGGCCTTGAGCGGGAAGCAGTACATTTCCGGAGAAAGCATCGCTCCTTTTTTATTTGAATCAGCAGTTGATTTTTCGGGAATAATAACCTTAAGCCCTAATTTTTCGAAAAGAGCGCTGAAGGCAATGGTATAATTTCCCCAATATGGAAAAGTAATTATCATAAATTTATTTAAGGGTATCTACAAAGGCTTCCAATCTGGTCTGGAAACCAGCCTCTCCTGTCTGTTCATCAATGATCAAGTACAGAAAAGGGACTTTTTTTCTCTTAATTTTTCTCTCAACAAATTCCTTCAGAACAGCATCGCATCCGCATTGAAAAGAAGATATCTCAATCGCCCCGCTAAACCCATAATTCAAGACCTCTTCTGTTTTCTCCATTATCTCCCGGCCAAACTCCCAATGAAAATCAGGATAATCTCTTATCGGCAAGCCATCATCAGTTCCGCTTCCAGCGGAACTTCGGCGAGGCGAAGGCGCTCTGTCAATGAAAAATGGCTCTACCCCTAATTTTTTCAGCCTATCTTCAACCTTAAGATTAACATAATCATCGTATAAATTATAAGGATGAGAAATCAAAATTATTTTTTTCTTTTTTTCGGATTTAATTTTTCCTAAGAATTCTTCTTGGTTTTTCGCCTCATATTCTATCTCCTTTAAGAAAGCTTTCCTGGCCGCTTCCTTAACTTCATCCTTGCTTTTATTTATTTTTCCACCTAATCCCTCTAAAGTTTTTTCAAATTTTTCTCTCCGGCAATCAAAATTAGCTGTTAAAATCGGTGTTTTTGTCAAAATATTGGCTAAATCGGGCAAAGCAAAAAGCTTAGGGCAATATTCAAATTTTTGCTTATTAGCCTTAAGGCGGGGAATGAAAATAAAATCAACCTTTCCTTCCAGCCACAAAAGATGGCCGAAAAAAACCTTTACGGAAAAGCATGTCTCCGGGTCAGAAATCCTTGAGCCAATTTGAACAATTTCTTTATTCGTTTTCGGAGAAACAAGAACCTCAACTCCGAGATTTTTAAAAAAATCTTCCCAAAAAACAGGATATTTCCAATGAATTAACGCTCTGGGAATGCCAATTTTCATAAAATTTCTAATTAAAATAATATTTGCTGTTTAATCTGTTTTTTCTCCTTTTGAGAGAATATATTTATCTTACCATAAACTCCGTCATAGCCGGGTTCAATATTCACTTTTCCCTCCTTGACTCTGATTATTCCCTCGGCTATTTCCGGCAATGTGGCCGACTTTAATTCTTCCCCCGGAACCTCGAGCAAGATATTAAATTCACTGCCAAGTTTATTAATTATTTTATCATATTCCGTTAAGACTTTCTTGGTCATTGATTTCACCCCCAGAGATTCAGCGATTATTTCTTCTAATGGTATCAGTTTCCTGAAGGGGATTGCTCCTTCCGGCTTGAATCCTCTTTCCTTGTCAGCCAATTCACTGACTCTGTTCAAAACTCCGATTGTCAACGACTTCCCGCAGACAGGACAGATATTATTATATTTTCTTGATTGCTCCGGAGAAAAATTAACTTTACAAAGACGATGGCCGTCCTGATGATATTTTCCTTCTTCCGGAAAAAATTCAACTGTATAAAGAAACTTTTCGCGGTCTTTTGTTTTTATAGCCTCTGTTATGGACGAATAGCTTAATTCTGTTTCAAAAAAATTCGCTTCCCGGCCGATTTTAGCCGGACTATGAGCATCGGAATTGCTGATTAAGGCAATCTCCCTTCCGGCCGGCATCCGCCAAAGCATTTCCGGGTCAGCCGAAAGGCCTGTCTCTCCGGCATAGATATATTTTGAATAATCTTCAAAACATTCTTCTATGGAGTCAAAACCTGACTTTGAACCGAAAAGAGAAAACCATGGAGTCATTAAATGAGCCGGAACGACTAAGCAATCTTCCGAAGCATCTAAGGCTATCTTTAGCAGTTCTTTAACGTCCAACCCTAATATCGGCCGGCCGTCAGCTTCTAAATTCCCGATCAAACCGAGCCGAGTGTTTATTTTCTCAACCACTTTGATATCAGGAGCAAAAATTATAATATGAATTTTTCTGACTCTCCCTCCCTTAGAATAAATGCAACTGATTTCAGAAGTCAAAATAAATCTCGTTTGACCATCACTATCTTTTAATTTAAAAAGGCCTTGTTCGCCTGGAATGAGATTTTCTTTCAGATTATCAAACCATTGAGGATGAGTAAAATCACCGGTTCCCAAAACCTTAATCCCTTTAATTTTCGCCCACTTGTCAAGATTCTCTAAATCCATTTGAGGAGAAGTGGCCCGGGAATATTTGGAATGGATATGAAAATCAGCAAAAAACCTCATAATCATTAAAGCGGTCGAGGCCCGCCCTCACCCGTTTCCCTAATTTTACTCTTATATTCTATCCAATTCTCAATAAAATCTCTACATCCTTGTTCGCCACCCATTACTTTAAGCATAAAATCTCTTTCGGTGACTGAAGAAAAATTCTTCTTTCCAATATAATCAAGGCAGCTTGACCACTTATATTCTTCCTCTAAGAACTTGATGGCTTTTTTGGGATTTTTAATCCCCAATTCTTTCCATTTTGGCTCTATCAGCGATATAGGATTGGCGTGAATATAGACAAATACCGTTCTTAATTGTTCGGTTGTTTCAATGCGGACAGAATTAAATCTTCCCTGAAAAAAATACCCTTTTCTTTTTATTTCGTGTTTTTGCTTGAAATAAGCAGCGTAGCCAGTTTGAACCTTGCTCATAAATTTAGTTATCCCTCCATCTTCCAATTGCCTCAATAGCAAATGAATGTGATTCGGCATAAAACTGAATGTCAAAATTTCCACTAACTTATTCCTCTCGTCAGGGATGACAAAAGCGGTCGAGGCCCGCCCTCGCCCGTTTCTAAATTTTCTCTTTATTTCTTGTATTTTGCGCCTTCTTTTTTGTATCGCCACCGGATTTGCATTGTTAAACTCATATATGGAAAAAATCCCGCGATAATAATCATCTATATTTTCAAAAAGTATCTCATCGCCAATTCTTCTTGTGGTAATATGATAAATTTCGTTATTAATAAATTCTTCTTTCCTCTGCGGCATAAATTAAAATATTTAATAAAAAGATGTCTTTGCTTAATTTTCAATTTTATTTAAGGAAATAAATTATCTGAGAAATAGCACCCAATAAAAAAACAGCCATCAATAAATACAGCGCCGGCAAAGGAACGTTCAAGCTGTACTCCGGCTTCCTGTTGCCCATCTCTTTTATTTTTTTATAAATCAAAACTATCGCCAATCCCTCCGTCGCCCCTATTATCGTCCCCATAAAACCGATAATACTGATAAAGCTTCTTAATCCGAATAAGAACAAAACCAAGGGCAGGCCGCAAGAGATCAAAATAGCCGAACGTTTAGAAATTCTGAAGTCAGCCACAAGGGTATTTATTAAGGCGAAAGAAGAAATCAAAAAAGAATCTGCTATCGTCAATAAACCGGCTAAGGCGCCGAAAAAAACAATATTTGGCCCCAAAAACGGGATCAATCCGGAAAGGGCGTCCATTGAGGTATTTTCACCTGAAACCCCCACCACAGACAAAGAAAATAGAATATAAATAAAAGAAACAATTATTGCCGATACTATCAATATCTTTTTCATTTCAAATCCGTTCGCCCTTCCGGATATTTCCCTTAATTCCGGAATTGCCGCCCATCCTATCAAAGAAAATAATATCACCCCATAGGGCAAGAAAATATTAGTACTTTCCAAAATGGCGAGATTGGAAAAATCAAATCTCGGCAAAGCAAAGAAAAAAATAATGACGATGGCTAAAAAAAGGAGGTTGGTTACAAATTCAGCCGGAGCAATGAACTTTATCCCCCTGATAATGAAAAAGGTTAAGAAGACTCCGAAAAATAATCCCAGAACAAAAGAAGAGAAATCTCCTATTGGAGAAACGATGATCTTCAGAAAATCACCGGCTATAATTATGTAGACTAAAAGAACCCCCACTCCGCCGAATATTACCGCCACGGCTGTAATATTTTTCCAAATTTTCCCTAAATATTTTTCAGCGAATCCGGCTAATCTGTACCTTTCCTTTGTCCTTAAAATAATTTCCCCATAAAGCAAATGAGTCAACAGAACTGCTCCGGATAAAACCACGAAGTAAAAAATGGCGGGGATTAAGCCGGCTACAGAAACAACGTAGGGGAGTCCGAAGATACCTCCCCCTACTATCATCCCGATTAAAGCTGATACTGAAAAAACAAATTTTTTGTCCATCTACATTTTAAAAACTTGATAGCCCTCCCTTACTTTTTTGCTCACCTTCAAACCGATGCTTTCCTTGGGCTTGGCTTTTTTAATCTTCTTGTAATCAAGTTGCATTGATTTCACTTTTTGCTCAAAATCGGTATTCTCTCCGCCGGTTATGCGGATAACATCACCCTCCTTGAGAGCATCCTTAAGTTTAATTACAGCCACTTTTATCCCGCCAAAATAATGAGTAATTTTCCCGATCGGCTTTTGCTTAACCGCTTTTTTAACCGCTTTTTTAACTACTCTTTTAACCGCTTTTTTGGGTTTCTTCATGTGTTTATTGTTAATATTTTATACTGCCATTTTACCATAATTTTAATCAACTGAAAAAAGGGCGTATGCCCTTTATCAGGAGGGGAAAACATTCCCATCCGTCATCAGCGATGTAGATCTCTAGCTGGACAGTTGCCATGCATATGCTTACGCCTCCTCCAGAAGAAAATGTCTGTCCTTAAGGAATAAATCCCGCACCCCCTCGCAACTCATAATATACGAAAAAATATTTTTGTCCACTACTTGCTCTTTTTAGCTACTTTTGTTTTTTTTGCCTTCTTCGGTTCTTTCGCTTTTACTGCCTTTTTCTCCACAACGGGCTTTTTGTTTGACAACTCCTGATAAAACTTCTGAATGGCCTCTTCCTGTTTCTTGAAATCGCAAATCTCCCGCCTGATACGGGCTTTTTCCAAACGGATGAACTTGCGCATGCTTTTTGAACGTGTTTTTTCTGACATAAATGATTTGATTAAGGATTGATTAATCTTGATTTTATAATCTTTTTTAAGCTTGGCTTTCTAAGCTTAGTTTTTTAAGCTTAGCCCAGTTATCTCTTTTTGTCCACCCCCATGATAGAAGATCTTACCTTAAAGTAATTTGCCATTTTTTATGATAAGCTTCCCGTCTCCATAAACGCAACCGTGGCAATCACGCAGATTTTTAACCATATCAAAATGACCTGAAGCATTGTTCTCGCCTCCGATAAACTTATTATCTCCAATGGCAATATGAACTGTGCCTAAAATTTTCTCATCAATCAAAATGTATCCTCCTGTATAGCTGGCTTTTTTATTACAACCAATGCCGAATTCTCCGATAATCCGCGAGTTTTCGTTATTGCTGGCCAGATATTTCTTAAAATGATTTTTGCCTTTTCGGGCTGAATAATTTACTAATTTCCCTTTTCTAAATTCAACCATAACATTTTCCGCTGTCCCATGCTCTCTGACGTAAAGACGGGGAAGGAAGAAAAAACCTTCAGCGGAATTTTCAATCGGGGCTGTACAAATTTCCCCATCCGGCAAGTTATTGTAAAGGTCGCCGGTTTTTAAATCATCTTCGCTGGTGATTCCGTCGCAAACCATCCAGTGTCTCTTGCCCAAATTAAACCTCAAATCTGTCCCGTCATCAGCGACAATGTGAATTTTATTGAAACCATTAAAAGTGTTGCGATATTTTTTCAAAACATCGAAAAACTCACTTGTAAAAGAATAAAAAAGAGAATCAAAAAATATCTTCTCAAATTTATTCTTAGAAAGATTATAATATTTTGCTGTTTCCGGATGAGGCCAGCCGACTAAAACAGCTCTCGTTTTTGTTTCTTCCCATATTTTTCTGGCCAATTCCGAAGAGGGAAGACCTATCCTCATCCTTTCGCTGGGAATTTTAGAAAATAAGGCAGGATCTTCGTCCGGTTCAAGGTAAATAATAGCGTCAACGTCCCTTAGCATTCCTTGGGAAAAATTAGAGAATTCAGATAAAGAGTCTATCGGGGGGAGCAAGATTCCTTCCTTCACCTTTTGAGCGTCTTCCATAGTCAAGAGCGGATGAGCCCCCCTCCTTAAACATTCTTTTCTTATTTCATCAGCTAATTCTTTGTTTTTGGCATTATAACGGACTCTTACGCAATCGCCGATTTCTTTTTTTACCCGCCATTGATTCTTGAGTTTAAAAACCAGCGGACCGTATTTGGGATGGGAAAGTTTTTCCAAAATAGCTTCGTCGATAGGGGACTTGCCAACAGTGAAAAAATCCTCTTTAAGAATGCTTTTTACAACCTCCTCTCTAAAATCTTTTATTGCCAATCTGATCCCTTGTTCGTTGGGCTTTCTGCCGATTCTCGGCGCATCGCATATTTTCTTCGCCAAATACACAAGTTTATTTTTACTCAACATCATAAAATCATTTAAAATTATTTAATAATTCTTTTAGCGGTTGGGTGTTGATGATGTCTTTTTCTTCAGCCCAGCCACGACGCGCTTGAGCAATGCCGAACTCCATAATATCCATCTGCTCCTTATTATGAGAATCGGTATTGATAACCATTTTTACTCCCGCCTCTTTGGCTTTCCTGATATTCGTATCTTTTAAATCTAATCTGTAAGAAGAAGAATTTATTTCAAGAATTGTGTTGGTTTCTTTAGCCGACCTTAAAATCCTGTCAAAGTCGCACTGATATTCATCTCTCTTCTTTAATATCCTGCCGGTCGGATGAGAAAGGATTTTAACATAAGGATTTTTCATCGCCTTGATAATCCTTTCCGTCATTTCTTTTTTCTCCATCTTATGGCCGGAATGAACTCCGGCAATAACATAATCCAGCTTGGCCAAAGCCTCGTCTTTTATATCAAGCGAACCGTCATTTAAGATATTTACTTCTGCTCCCTGCAGGATTTTAAATTTCCCAGCCAGAGGCTGGTCCCGCATGCTGCGGGAAAATTTGGCATTTAGGTTATCTATCTCTACCCTTTGCTCAGACAGCCTCTTTTCATCTAAGCCATTTTCAATTTTCAAAAATTTCGTATGATCAGAAATACCGATGTATTCATAACCCATTTCCATGGCTTTTTTAGCCATATCTTCTATTGAGTCTTTCCCTCCATCCCAATTTGAATGACAATGCAAGTCGCCTTTAATAGAATCATATCCAAGAAGAGAAGGCAATCTCCTTTCAAAAGAAGCCTCTATTTCTCCTGTGTTTTCTCTCAATTCCGGCTCTATCCATAAAAGGCCGAGGGAGCGATAAATGCTTTCTTCATCCCATCCGGCTATCATTTTCTTTCCCTTAAAAATACCGTATTCACTAAGCTTCATTTTGTTCTTAATGGCGATTATCCTCAAGGCGATATTGTGCTCTTTTGATCCGGTAAAATATTGCAAAGCGGAGCCGAAAGAATCTTCATGGACAATCCTCAAGTCGCAATCAAATCCTTCTTCCAGCTTAATTGAAGCCTTGGTTCCTCCTTTGCCCCAAATTTTAATAACCCCGGGAACAGAAACAAAATAATTCATAACTTTTTGAACAGCCTCTTTGTCCGTCGGACATTCTTTCGTCTTCCTGACCAATGTTAAGAAATCAACATCGCCGATGGTTTCCTTCATTCTTCTCAATGACCCGGCTACTGAAATTTTTCCCACTTCAGGCAAAAGTTTCAATCTGTTTTCAATTTCCTTGGCCTTTGGAATAATTTCATCCAAGCGAAATCGGCCATGGCTCCTTTTTAAAAATTTAATACTTTCTAAAATATTCTTTTCCGTCTTCTCCCCAAAGCCGAAGAGGGGAGCGATTTTGTTTTTTTTAGCCGCTTGTTCCAAATCTTTTAAATTTTTTACTCCCAATTCCTGCCATAAGGACTTTACCGTTCTGGGCCCGACTCCCTCAACCGAAACCAGCTCGCTTATGTCAACCGGCATCTTTTTTTTATAATCTTCATAATACCTTACCCTCCCTGTTTTTAGATATTCAATAATTTTATCGGCGATATCTTTTCCCACCCCGGGAATAGCCTCTATCCCTTTTCTGCCCTCCTTTTCATAAACATCTTTGACGTCCATTTCTGTCCCTTCTAAAACTTCTGCTACTCTGGAGTAGGCAAGGTGGCGAAAGGGAAGACCGCCTTCCATTTCCAGCAAAAGGAATATTTCTGAAAAAATTTTAGCCAATTGTTTATTTCTCATAAATTAACTTTCTTAGATTCTTTGAATATGCCCATGCCTAATTTTAGCAATATGGCCATCCCGATTAAAGCCGGAACCAAATCCGCTCCCCTGATGATCATAGTGAAAACAGCAGCCACGGAAGCTCCTAAACCAAGTCCGTTAAAAGTCGCTATCTGGATAGCCTCATGGCTTCCTAAAGAAGCGGGGATAGGAATTATGGCCGCCAGATAGGTAAGGGAAAATATCAAAAATGACGACAAAACTCCGACTCCCTTCCCCAGAAAACCCATCAAAATCCAAACCCTTAAATACATTACAAACGCCTTAAGGGAAGACAAGCCGAAGCATTTCCAAGCCAAAGCTCTCTCTTTCTTAAAGAAACAAAAAATTTCCTTCTCAATCTCCAGTGGCTCATTCCCTTTGTTCCTTAAAAAAACCTTAACCACGCTTTCCTCTTTGAATATTTTAAAATAAAGAAAACAAATAATCGCCGTGAATAAAAGAAAAGCCAGCCCAAAGGTAAACCAAAAATTTACCAGAGAAAAACCGACATTATAAAAAATGAATACCAATCCCCAAAAAATAATTGTCAAATTGAGCGTCCACTCCAGAATTCTTTCAATGATTATGGAGGCCATTCCCTTTGACCAACTTATGGAACTCTGTTTTTTGAAAATATAGGCCCTCAAAAATTCTCCGCCCCAAATAATGATAGGGAAAAGAAACATCATGGAAAACCCAGCCAGATAAGAAACGGAAAGGGTTTTAAAAGAGACATTAACGCCCCCTCCTTTCAAAATCTCCTTCCATCTCCAAATAGAAATTATCGTTATGAGAAAGGTAAGAAATAATATGATTAAGCATTCTCCAAAACTAAAAAAACGGAAAGAACCAATAATCTTTTCCCAGCCGATGGAATGGATAACGAAGAAGAAAATGCAAGCCCCAATTGCGAAAGAGAGTAACGCTAAAATCAATTTTTTCATTTTTTCTTCACTGGAGGATAAAACTCCTTTTTCATTTCTTCTCCTATTTTTAAGATTAATGGGTTATCAGAAGACTGAAGAAACCATTCCCAAAGAGGAGCGACGGAAAATTTCTTATTCTTTTTTTCGTACAAAAGTCCTGTAAATAAAACCGCCAAAACATTGAGCTGGGAAAGAAATTGTCCCTCGGGACTGCTCTTACTTCTATATTCCTTCCACAACTTCATAATTTCTTTGCCGAAGGAATGATCTAAACTTGAAACAATTTTAGCGATAGCTTTTTCCTCTTTCTTAAAGTCCTCTTTAAAAATCGCTTTTTTGTGTTTCTCCAAAAGAAGAGGCCATCTCTTCAAAATTTCATTTTTACCTTTTTTATTTTTCGGCAGTATATTGTCGTAAGGAGTTGTATCTCCCGTACAGATAGCCGTCAACTCATGGCAAATAGCCATCTCCATTAATTTGTTAAGATTTAGCCGAGAACGGCCTTCTCTGGCAAATATCCAGGCCATCAAGAGCAAGGTAAAAATATGCCCGGCAACTGTTTCCGGATTTTTCACTCCTCTCATGCGCCAATAAGCCCTCGGCATTTCATTGAGTTTGTTAAGTTGAAGTAAAAATTTGAGTTTATTTTTCATATTAAAAAGAGCTGTATTTTATTTTTTTGACTTTGTAAATCATTTTTATGGGAGATTCTATAACAGCCTCGTCTCCAACCTTAAGCCCCATCAATACCTTGCCGACAGGGGACTCGGAAGAAATCTTGCCCTCTAATGGATTGGCGTCCAATGTCCCGACTATCATGAACTCGTTAACCTTGCCTTTTTTGCCTTCGCCTTCAAGGGAAACCGTCGCCCCCAAACCAACCCTGCCCTGATCCTTCTTTGAGGGAATTTTTATAATCTCATAATTATCTATTATCGCCTCAATTTCAGCCATTCTTTTTTCCAGAGAAGCTAAATCGTCCTGGAAAGAGAAATATTCAGAACTTAAATCTTCTGAATGCCAAGTCTGCGGAGACCCCTCCTTTACCTTGGCGATTTTAAGGCTCTTCAGCTCTTCATATTCTTTTTTAAGCCTTTCCAGCCCTTTTTTAGTCAAATAAAATTTCTTTTCTTCCATACCTTGAGTATAGGTTTTCCAAAAAGCTTGTCAACTCTCTATTTTTTTACTATTGTAGGATACATAAGCGGGTATCGTATAATGGTATTACCTTAGCTTTCCAAGCTAATGACAGGGGTTCGATTCCCCTTACCCGCTCCAACAAAAAGTGTCCCGTAACCCGCCGACTGGCGGATGCGGGACACTTTTACTTACTTCGCGTATTCTACTACCCTTGTTTCCCTGATAACAGTTACCTTTATCTCTCCGGGATACTTCAATTCCTCCTGGACTCTGCCGGCCACTTCCTTGGCTAATTTTTTAGCTTGAGAATCATCCACCTCTCCGGGCTTTACAAAAATCCTTATCTCTCTTCCTGCCTGCAATGCCCAGGCCTTTTCCACTCCGGCAAAACTCAAGGCCACCTTCTCCAAATCGCCAAGACGTTTAAGGTAATTTTCTAATGTATCTTTTCTCGCTCCCGGTCTGGCGCCGGAAATTTGGTCAGCCACCTGAATTAAAACCGACTCTATGGTTTCGTAAGGATATTCTTCATGGTGAGATTTCATCGCCTTAATGATATCCGGCTCTGTATTCAATTTTTCTAAAATCCTTATTCCAATATTAACGTGCGATCCCTCCACCTGATGGTCAACCGCTTTCCCGATGTCATGAAATAACCCTGCTTTCTTGCAAACAATCTGATCAGCCCCTATTTCGTCAGCTAAAGCCGAAGCCAAATAAGCCACCTCCATTGAATGGAGTAAAACATTCTGGCCATAACTGGTTCTGTATTTTAATCTTCCCAATAATTGTATCAGTTTCGGGTCAAGTCCGACTAAACCTAAATCATAAGCCGCGGCCTCTCCGGCTTTCTTCATCCGGATTAAAATTTCCTGCTTGGCTTCCTCAACTTTTTCCTCAATTTTTGCCGGCTGAATTTTTCCGTCTTTAATGAGTTTTTCTAAAGCGGTTTTGGCTATCTGCCTTCTGACAGCGTCAAACCCGGATATAACTACTGCCTCCGGAACATCATCTATCATTATTTCCACTCCGGTGAGCCTTTCTAAGGCTCTGATATTCCTGCCCTCCTTGCCGATGATTCTGCCTTTTATCTCTTCGGAGGGGAGAGAGAGGGTGCTGGTTGTTATTTCTTGAGCTTGAGACAGCCCGTACTTTTGAATTGCAGTAGCCAAAATCTTTTTTGCCTCGCGTTCAAAAGCCTCACGGCCTTCTTGCTCCAAGTGCATCATTTTCCCCGTCAACTCCTGCTGGCACTCTTTTTCTATAGCGCCCAAAAGCTCGTCTTTAGCTTCTTTCTTAGACATTCCGGCTGTTTTTTCCAGCTTCTCAACCGCCTGATTTCTTAATTCTTCCAGATTTTCCTTGATTTTTTTAAGCTTTTCAACTTTTTGAGCAATTTCCTCATCCCTTGCATCAAGAGTGGACGACTTTCCATCCAAAACCGTCTCTCTTTTCAAGAGAGCTCTCTCTGTTTTTAGAATTTCCATTCTCCCTCTTTCTTCTCTTTCCCTGGCTTCTCTGGTTAGAGCTATGGATTCTTCCTTGGCTTCCTTTATTATTTTTTCCCCGTTCTCCTTAGCTTCAGATATTCTCTTCTGAAGCTTACCCTCTATTGTTTCCCAATCCCTTTTGGCGATTGATTGGCGGGCAAAATAGCCCAATAAAGATCCCAAAAAAACAAAACCTATGCCCGCTATAAGCAGAATCAATTGGCTCATATTTTAAATTGAATTGAAGTTTTCGCATTTCTTTCTAATTTAGGATAAAAAATGAAGAATATCTCCAAAATTCAAGGTTTAATTGATTTAACTATGAATTAAGGATACCACCAACAAACCCCACTGTCAAAAATAATTTCTAATTTCTATTAAATTTTTAATAATCAAATTTTTAAACAAAATAAATTCTCCGCTTTTGGCGGAGAATTTTGACCATTCATTGAAAACTGAAAATCGAAAATTGAAAATTTCGGTTTAGGGGTGTACTCCTCTCCACTTCGGCGAGGAAGTGTAAAATTTAATAGACTTACTGACGGAACAAGAATAAGGCTTGTTATCGGTAACAGTTAAGCCAATTCCATTTTTACTCCCGGATCCGGCAATGCTAAATTTTACTGAAGGAGGATTTTGGATGGCGCTATTTGCAGGATCACCATTTTCAAAAGTCCAAGCCCAGCTGGAAAAAGAAGCTCCTCCAAAAAGTTGAGATGCATCAGTAAATTGAATGGTTTGGCCTAAAAACGGCTTGATGGTTGAGCAGTCAACGCCATTGCAAAGAAAATCAGGCCATGGCTTAGCGTGCGTCGGAGTGTCAAATTGAACACCGGGTTGCCCGCTTGCTCCTGACCATTTACCACGCGCATCCTGAACCTTCACCCGCCAATAATACCAATTACCCTCCCCTCCATAGGGAATTTCTAAATGAGCTGATGAACAATTCGTAGAAGGGGATGGCGCTACTGTTGCGCTGGCGGTTCCTGTGCCACCGGATGAAACGACTTGAGGAATCGTGCAATCAACAACTTTATTGACAAAAGACGAGTCAGTGGCTATCTGAATTTGATATTGCGCTTGACTATCATTATCCGCGTCATCATACTTCCACTCAAAACCGACCAAACCCTCGTCTTTATTGTTGGGATCAACTCCACAAAAGCTTTTAGCGCTATTTGGATCTTTTGTTATCGTAATGGTTGGCGCGCGGTTGAAATCAAAGCAAGTCCTTACCTTATAAAGAGCGTCGGCAAAATGAATCCAGCCGACAACATCGCCTCCCCAGGCCCAGCCTGAAAAATCTCCTGTAGTTTTATTAACGCTTACCCCATCTAATTTTATCCAGCCGTCCCAGCCGTCAGTTCTTGTGGCCCCAGTGCAATCTCCATTTACTGTTCCAGCGCAAGCCCTGGCCCATCCGGAAACTTCTCCTGTGTCCAAATTAACAATCGCTTTGCAAACACCGCTCGGACATCCCGAAAGTTCAGTTGAATTAAAGCTGATCCAGCCGATGTTTTCCGACCAAGCGTATCCGCTCATCGTCCCATCATCCTCAATATTTACGCCATATATCGATGAACAATTACCGAAACTGATCCAGCCGATGTTTTCTGACCAAGCCCACCCATCAACGTTAGGAAGAAAATATTTACATCCTGTCGTTGTCCCGTCATCATGCCATCCGGACGTCTTCCTGCATATATTATTTTCTCCATAATAACGACCAGCTCCTATAACATCGTAAGAACCAGCAGAATAGCTATTATTGCAAGCGGTACTCGTCTTTAGGGTATTGGAAAAGGTCGCTCCGGCAAATCCTAAATAATATCCTCCCGAAGTATTGAAATTTGCTACATTGCCAGAAAAAATATTCCTTGTAGCTCCATCCAAGTGAAATCCATAATAATTATAATTTGCCACGTTGCCAGAAATGACGTTATCATTTGCAGAGAATTGCAAATCAATTCCATATTGAGAATTTAAATTTGTTGTGTTCCCTGTTACACTAAGACCGCCAGCGGTTTGTAAATAAATACCCCTCCTATTTGAATTCGCTATATTATTAGAAATACTTCCGCCGGCCAATCCTTGCAAAAGAATTCCGTAATAAAAATCTGTTATTATACAATTCTTAATTGTTTGATTTTTTTTATACTCATATGAATATACTCCGTAATCTTGTCCGACATCATCTCCGTCGATTGTATGCCCATAACAATCAAAGGTTTTTTGATTTACCGAAAAGGTAATACATTGCCCAGTCTTATTCGTTATGTCTGAAACAAGATTTATTGTTGTACAACCTGCGTAGTTCAATGCGGATGTACAATCAGTGCATTGAGCATCAGCGCTACCGAGACTAATATCACCGCAAGAACAAACGCCGCCGCCGTCTATACTAAAAGCAAACGCAGGGGGAGCGAAGCTGATAAAAAGAGTTATTAAAATTATGGTTAAAAACTTTTTCGCCATAGACTAGTATCAAGCATCAAGTAGTCAGCATTAAGGGTGTCTCCCACTTCTTGATTCTTGATTTATTATACATTTATCTTAAGAAAAGAAAAAGAGGGAATTTGAGAAAGGGAGATTTGGGAAATAAAAAACCGGCTATAGATTCGACCAGTTGGTACTACAAACAATCATTTGCCAGATCTGATCCTCGTTACTCCGACAATCAAAAGGAGGATGATAAGAATGGCATTGGCGGTGGAAGATATCGGGACTTCTCGCGGTTCTAACGGAACAGGGAGATCATTTTTTTTGCAAACGCATCCCTCGTTAGTTTGGCCATTTTGATTATTATCTACATCATCGCTACAGTTTTCTGCCACGATGGGATTTACTCCTTTATTATTGTCGTTATAATCAGTGCCCAAAGGCGGTGGACAAAAATTCCAATCTAGCTTCAGATACCCGTCTCCATCAAGGTCTTTTGCGCAATCTGCCGGACAATTGCCACAATTCTCACTCTCATTCGAGAACCATTCGCAGATGCCATTTCCGCAACAATCGGCAGAAATTACGCTCGTCGCCCCTCCAATGCTTAATAAAAAAACTAACAATACAGGAATAATTACCTGCAATCTTTTTTCTACTCCTCGGCATTCTTCCGCCTTTTTGTTTTATAATTTTCTCATAAAACCTACGGGTTGTTATTTAAAACTCTCCATCCTGCCCCCGTACAACCATAGAAATTACCATCTCCACTATTATAATAAATTAAGCCCCTAGTGGTGCCATCGCAAGTTGCGCTAATTTGGCCTTGAATTCTTATCGGTCCGGCTACGTCCAGTTTTGCATTTGAGTTCGGCGTCGTCGTCCCGATGCCGACATTGCCATTGGCGACGATTAAGCCAAGGGGAGCATTACCAGTATTCAATATCAAACCATTTAATTTTTCTTGCATATCAGGACCAACATTAAGCGGAGCTTTTACATTTCCCCCAGGAGGAGTCGCAGTCGGCTCGGTCCATGCCCAAACAACTCCAACAGCCATCAGACAAGAAATAGCAATGACACTTAATGATTGAGAAAAAAATTTTATATTCATATTTTTTAATAATTATTGGTTTATTTTATTTTCTTTTAATATATTATCCAATTGCTCTCTTTTTTTATCAGAAATCGGATTGGCAACAGTATTTCTTTCTATAATTTTTTCTATTTCCTCTTTCTCTTCTCCTGATGGCAACTCCGTTATGATATTTTCTTTCATGATTTCCTCTATCGTCTTTTCCTGCGGGGCAGGGGAGAGATTTTGTCGCCCTTTTTCTTTATTGTAAATCAAAAAAATAATGATGGCAATCAAAATGGCAACCGTCATCAAGACAATAAATATAACTTTAGAATTTTCTTTGTTTAAAAATTTAACCATATTTTTTTAAATCTAAATATCAATGCCAGTTTATGCGCCTCTTTATACAATTCTCTGCACCTCTCCGCTTTTTCAGAATTGGCCTTGGCTATCATTCTGAACCAATGCATTGTTTCCTTTGATTCTTTTTTGCAAATAGCTATCTTATGTTTGAAATCTTTTTTAGATTCTGCTCCGTCTGCTTCCATGTAATTTGCCCCTACGCTAGTCCCTGAACGAACCACTTGGGATTGTTAATAGGATTTTTGGGTAATTCCTTGGCAAATTCGATAATATCTTCGCCAAACACAGCTGTCCTTTCTACTAAATCGTATTTATTTTTAGATTTTAGATTTTGAACTTGATTTGACATTTGACATTTAGATTTTGGATTTACGCTTTCGTCTTTATCACCTCATCTACTATACCATATTCCTTGGCTTCTTCGGCGGAAAGATAGAAGTCTCTGTCAGTGTCTGTTTCCACTTTCGGCAAGGCCTGTCCGGTATGCTTGGCCAAAATCTTATTTAATCTTCCTTTGATTTTTATAATCTGCTTGGCTGTGATTTCAATCTCCGTCGCTTGTCCGCTTACGCCTCCGGCAACCTGATGCAATAAAATTTCCGCATTAGGCAGAGCAAATCTTTTCCCTTTAGCTCCGGCGGCCAGTAAAACAGCGCCGAAAGAAGCGGCCAAACCGACACAAACAGTGGAGATATCCGGCTTAACATATTGCATGGTGTCGTAAATAGCCAAACCGGCCGTGACTGAACCGCCGGGGCTGTTGATGTAAAGCTGAATGTCTTTTTTGGAATCCTTAGACGCTAAAAATAAAATTTGAGCCACAACTAAATTAGCCGTGATGTCATTTATCGGGCCGGCTAAAAAGATAATCCTTTCTTTTAAAAGACGGGAGTAAATATCATAGGCCCGTTCGCCATATTGAGATTTTTCTATAACAGTTGGAACTAAAGTCATGTCTCTAAAAATTTTTAATGACCCAATTTAAAAACCGAACGAACATTACGCTTTCTTAGGCTTTGCTTTCTTAGGCTTTTTTCTGGCTTAGTAGGAGATAGTTTCTTTTCTTCCTTGACTTCTTCTTTTTTTGCATCTTGTTTTAATCCTTGACTTTCTGCTTCCGCCTTTTCAGCTCGTTCTATGCCCTCGTTGTCATTTTCTCCTTTAACATCAATTTTCCAGCCCGTTAACTTGGCGGCCAATCTGACGTTCTGGCCTTCTTTGCCTATGGCCAAAGACAGCTGGTCTTCCGGCACAATTACCAGAACTTTGTTTTTCCCTATTATCCTCACATCTACCACTTTAGCCGGAGCCAGAGCATTGGCAACGTATTTTTCCGGTTTTTCAGAATACTCAATAATGTCTATTTTTTCTCCGCCCAGCTCGTTGATAACTCCCATAACTCTGGTGCCTTTTTGTCCGACTGTCGCTCCGATAGGGTCAATGCCTTCCTTAGAGGAAAAGACAGCTATTTTTGTTCTGGAACCTGCCTCTCTGGCGATTGATTTTACCTCAACTTGTCCGTCAGCGATTTCCGGAACTTCCAATTCAAAAAGCCTTGAAACAAGTCTTGGATAGGCTCTGGATAGAAAGATGACCGGACCCTTGAAAGTTTCTTCAACTTTAACAACAAAAACTTTTAATCTTTGACCGATCTTGTAAAATTCTCCGGGAACCTGCTCTTCTCTTGTTAAAACTCCGAAAGTTTTTCCGATGTCCAAAAAGACATTCCTATTTTCTATTCTCTGGACTATGCCGGAAACGATTTCTCCTTCCTTGGATTTGTATTCTTCGCGGATGCATTCTCTTTCCGATTCCCTTATTTTCTGCATCAAAACCTGCTTAGCTGTTTGAGCGGCAATACGGCCATAACCTTCCTGAATTTCCAAGGGAATGACTAATTCGTCGCCAATGCCCAATTTGGAATTTTCCTTCTTGGCCTCCTCCAATAAGATATGTTTTTCCGGATTAAACTTTACTCTTCCGCTCTCGTCTTTTCCTTCCGCCATTTCCATCTCTTCTCTTTTTTCCCTTCTTTCTTTTTCCTCTCTGGACTCATCAAGACCCTCCTTAGGCAATTCTTCCTCTTTTTTTTCTTCCTCAAAATAAACCAAAGTGTCGTCAACCACTGTTTTGGACTGCCAAAAATTAACCGCTCCTGTTTCAGGGTTTAGTTTAGCTTTGATTACCTGCCCCTTTTTTCCGTAATCTTTCTTATAGGCTGTGGCAATGGCCACCTCAATAATCTCCAAGATTTTTTCTTGGGGAATCCCTTTTTCTTCCGCTATTTGGCCAATGGCCGAAATGAAATTTTTTATATCTAACATAGTATTTTAATATTTAATTCTGTTAATATTTTAACATATAAAGACTTAAAAATAAAAGCCCGATTCTGTCGGACTAAAACTAAACTAAAATCATCTTATCTCAAAAGGCATTTTTTGTCAAAAAAAAGAAGGAGGATGGCCTCCTTTTGCGCTCAATATATCAAATTATAAAATGCTGTCAAGGTTTTGAAAATTGAAAATTGAAAAAAATTAGAGGGGGATGTTGCCGTGCTTTCTGTCCGCCCTGATTTCTCTTTTATTCTCAAGCGACTCCAGGCACTTAATCAAAACCGTCCTCGTATCTTTGGGATTAATTATCATATCCACCTGCCCCAGCTTGGCCGCCTGAAAAGGATTAAGGAATATGTCTCTCATCTCTTTTATTTTTTCTTCTTCAAATTTCTTCGGCTCTTTGCTGACAGCAATCTCTTTTCTGTAAATAATTTTTACCGCCTGTTCCGCTCCCAAGACAGCTATTTGGGCCGTCGGCCAAGCGATAACCTTATCATAACCGAGCTTGCGGGAGGCGAGAGCGATGTAAGCTCCGCCAAAAGCTTTCCTCAATATAATGCTGATTTTAGGAACCGTTGCTTCGGCAAAAGCATATAAAACTTTAGCTCCATGTCTGATAATTCCTTTGTATTCCTGGTCAGCACCGGGGAGATAGCCGGAAGTATCAACTAAATTGATTAAAGGAATATTAAAAGCATCGCAAACTCTTACGAAACGGGCGACCTTATCAGAAGAATCAATATCAAGTGTTCCGGCCATAAATTTTGTCTGGTTAGCCACGACTCCGACAACGCTTCCCGTTAACCTCGCCAAGCCGACTATGGAATTCACGGCAAAACCGGATTGAACTTCAAAGAAAGAACCTTTATCAAAAACCTCATCTATGATTTCTTTCATATCATACCCCTTCTTGTCTTCTTCGGGCATAATCTCCAACAGCCTTAATGATTCTCCTGAAAAAACCTCTGACAGAAAACTCTTGCGCGCCGGAGCATCTTCCATATTATTTTGAGGCAGATAAGAGAGAAGCTTCTTTGCTCCGAGGAAGCAATCCTTCTCATTTTTGAAGACAAAGTGGGCGCAGCCACTTTTTACGGCATGAACAGAAGCTCCTCCTAAATCATCAAAAGAAACTTCTTCGCCCGTAACCGATTTTATCACCTCCGGACCGGTAATATACATTTGAGAAATACCCTCAACCATAAAAACAAAATCAGAAAGCCCGGGAGCATAAGAAGCTCCTCCAGCTGAAGGGCCAACGACAATGCTGATCTGGGGGATGACGCCGGAAGCGCTTATCATGGCCTTAAATATTCCGGCATAGCCGTCAAGACTGGCTATTCCTTCCTGAATCCTAGCTCCGCCACTGTCAATAATTCCAATCACCGGACAGCCTGTTTTGGAAGCCAAATCAATGACCTTAATTATTTTTTGAGAATGCATTTCCCCCAAGGAACCGCCTATTTTTGAAAAATCCTGGCTGTAAACATAAACATGGTGTCCGTTAATCTTTCCGAATCCGGCGACAACTCCGTCTCCGGCAATTTTTTTCTTATCCATCCCCAAAATATTAAAACGGCTTTCAACAAAAAAATCTACTTCCACAAAACTGTCCAAATCTAAAAGCAAGTCAATTCTTTCTTTGGCAGAAAGTTTTCCTTTTTGATGTTGCTGCTCAACTAATTCAGAACCTTCCAGTTTTTTTAAATTTTCCTCTAATTTTTCAAGTTCTTTTTTCATATATTTATTGGCTGATGGTTTTTAACTGCTCTTTTAATCCTTCCACGATTTGTTTTAAAATTTTCTCGTTATCTGCTTCTTGGCCTGTTTCTATTTTAATGGATGTGGCCGCATTTTCCAATTGCGGAGAGAATTTTTCTATATTCGTGTTCAGGCCGATCCCGATCACTGACAACTTGATATCGCTACCGATGACATTTTCAGTCAAAATTCCGCAAACCTTTTTTTGATTTACCCAAATGTCGTTCGGCAATTTGATAAAAGGTTCTAATGAAAAATTATTTTTTATAACCTTAGCTGTAATAAAAGCGGCTAAAATAGTTATTGTCTGCAAGTCATCTATATTGCTTTTCGGTAAAATAACTGAAAAATAAAGCCCACCCTTAGAAGAATGCCAGTCTCGGCCCTCTTTACCATGGCCGGCATTCTGCTCATCAGCCCAAATAACCGTCCATGGCTCAACCCCCTGTTCAGCCATCTCTTTAGCCGTTGAACTCGTTGACTCAAGTTTCTCAAAGTGTTTTATATTCATAATTTTATTTTACTCTAATTTTACTAAAATGTCGCCTGAATTTACCAACTTTCCGGCCTCGGCTTTTATTTCTTTTACAACTCCTGCTGTTTCGGCCACGATTTCATTTTCCATTTTCATGGCGATTAAAGTCATCAGTTTCTGGCCGGGCTTGACCTTGTCTCCTTTCTTAATATCAATGCCGGAAATCGTTCCCGTAAGAGGGCTTTTAATTTCTTTTCCTGCCCTGGAATCCCACAAAACCGCCTCTGTTTTCCATCCCTCTGAACCGGACGCTAATTCTTTCTCATCAACGGGAATCAATTCCTGAAATTCATTCTCCTTAAAGAAGAAATCTTTGTCATCAACTCTAACTTTTAAAAAATCTCTGTTTATTTCTGAAACGTCAACCTGATAATATTTTTCTCCAATTTTAATCTTAGTTTTCATAGTTTTAAAACCGTTTCCACGCTCCATGCCTGCCCGCATTGCTACGCCAGCCCGACAGCCTGATGGCAGTCATGGTGGCGGGCAAAGCGTTGCAGGCGGGGCGAATTGATGTTTTCCATTTATTGGAAACATCTTTGTCTTTTTCCGTTCCCTTCATTTCTTGATAAATACTGGCCACGAAAAAAGCTATATCTTTTTCGTCTAATGGCTTGCAAGTTTTAAAAATTTTCTTTTCTCCTTGAGGAAATTCTTCTTTAAGTTTCTCTATAATATTTTCCTCTTTGATAAAAGAAGTTGAAATTTTCGCCTCCTGAAAAGCCGGGCTACTGATCAAAGTTCTAAAAAAGGGGATAAGGGTCGGAACTCCTTCAATAATAATCTCGCTAAAAGCTCTTTTGGCTCTTCTGATGGCCTGATTCCTATTCTTACCGAAAACGACCATTTTGGCAATAAGGCTGTCAAAAAAAGGATATATTATCTGCCCTGTCTGACAAAAGGTATGCATCTCAATTCCCTTGCCCATCGGAGCAAGATATTCTTCAATCTGGCCGGCATAAGGATGAAAATTATTTAAAGCATCTTCAGCGTTAATACGAAACTCAATGGCCGAACCGGAAAAAATAATATCTTTTTGCCTGATTTTCAATTCTTCTCCTCCGGCGATTCTGATCTGCTGAGCAACAAGGTCAACTCCGGCAATTATTTCCGTTATGGGATGTTCAACCTGTATCCGGGGATTAACTTCAAGAAAATAAAATTCCTTATCTTCGTCAAGCAAAAATTCCACTGTTCCAAGACTTTCGTATCTCATATATTCCCCGATTTTTACCGCTACTTCCAACATTTTATCCCTGATCCTTCTATCCAGTAAAGGAGCCGGGGCTTCTTCAACAAGTTTTTGATGCCTTCTTTGAATAGAACATTCTCTTTCTCCGAAGTGAACAACTCTGCCTTTTCCGTCTCCCAATATCTGAACCTCAATGTGACGGGGTCTTCTTAAAAATTTTTCAATAAAAATCTCATCTGAACCGAAAGCGTTCTTCACTTCTCTTTTTAATTTATGAAAAGTTTCTATAATCCTATTTCTATTTCTTTCTTCAATAACTTCTATGCCCATTCCGCCTCCGCCGTTAGCTGCTTTCAATATGAATGGGGGATCAATCCTTCTGGCATTATCCCAACACTCTTCATCGCTTTTGAGCGGACTTTCCGTTCCCGGCAACAAAGGGCATTTAACAGCTTTGGCTATTTTTTTAGCTTCTATCTTATCGCCCAATTTTCTTAAGGTATCGAGCTGAGAACCTATAAATTTAATGCCGTTTTTCTGACAAAGTTCAGAGAAGGCTCCGTTTTCTGACAGAAAACCATAACCGGGATGGATAGCGTCCGCTTTAGCCATTTTGGCGATCTGGATTATTTTCCCCTGATCAAGGTATCCTAAAATTCCATCTTCTTCCATGCAATAAGATTCGTCGGCAAATCTGGTTTCTAAAAACTGCCATTTATCCACTCCTCTTGGATAAAGAGCAACTGTTTTTATTCCCATCTCTTTGCATGTGCGGATTATCCGCAGGGCAATTTCTCCTCTATTGGCAATTAAAATTTTACTGATTGTCATATGGATAAGGTTTCCCGCAAATTTTAGAAATTTCTTTCATCATTCCGTCAGTTTTCTCCCTAAGAAATTTATGGAAATCATCAACATCTTCTTCCTTGAAAATCATCGGTTTGCCGATCTCAACAATCCTCCCAAATAATCCCTTTCCCTTCCTCATCCCCAAAGGAACTATGGGGACTCCGGCCCTGACGGCCAACTCCACGGCTCCGGTTTTTCCCCTTAACAGATATTTTTTCCTGTTCGTCGTGCCTTCCGGATAGATTACGACTATTTTCCCGGCATTCAAATGAGGGACTACTTTTTTGACAAAATCCTCTCTGTTGATTTTCTTCCTGTTGATGGAAATTGTATTAGCGAGATAATAAAGAATTTTGGAAGGAAGCCAGAGTAGCGGTTCGTCCAGCGCTCCTATAAATCTTATATCTCTTAACTTGTCTTTTAAGGCAAAGGAGATAATCCAATGATCAAAGCTGTTAATGTGGTTCACAGCCACGACAAACCCTTTCCCCAGCAATTTTTCTTGAGCGATAATGTTTTCCTGATAACTGATAATTTTTTTGACGAACAATCCGACGATAGGGAATATAAAAAGCTTAGAAAATAAGGCAAAGGGAAGTTTCATATTACTAAACTTTTAATTTCGGCCATAACCCTTTCGGTGATGCGCCGGCAAACTTGCTTGTATTCTTCTGTGCCACATTCCAGATTTTTCGCTTCAGCTAATTCCTTTTCAAAAACGAGTGGCTTGCCGACATTGATACGGATGAGTTTTTCTATTTTTATCTTCCCGCCTTTCGGAGGCATAAGATCGTATGTCCCTCTAATCCCGACCGGCAAAATAGGAACTCCTGTTCTCAAATAAAGCTTGGCTGTTCCCCATCTTCCTTCCCCAACTTCCCCGGTTCTTGACCTTGTCCCTTCGGGATAAATTATTAAACAATGCCCCTTTTTTAAATAACTTATTGACTCTTCCAGCGATCTTTTTTTTGATTCCTCGCTTTTCCTGTTGAGATGGATTACTCCGGCGATAAAATAAAGAAGATAAAGAAAAACTTTTATAACGCCCCTATAACTGTCCACCTGCCCTATAAAATGGAATGTCTTGGGCACACAAACATATCCGGTAGCCATTTCATCCATATGGCTCTGATGATTAGCCATCAAAATAAAATTGCCTTTCCGGGGAACGTTTTCCAGCCCCCTGACTTCCTTTATGAGAAATTTATCAACCAATGGTTTTACGCAAATTTTGCAAAACCAAGACATTATAAAATTCATAAATTTTTAAAGTAATTTTTCTGAAGCGGTTCTGACCGCCTCTTCAATTCCTTTAACAATGTCGTCTATTATTTCTTGGCAAGTTTTAATTTCTTTTATCCCTCCGGCGCAAATTCCGCAAAGCAGGGGAGACTGATCAATATTTCCTGTTTCCGCCCGCGATCCGGCGTATTTCTCGGCTTTTATTTCTTCCGGGAAAGGATTTTTCGCTTCCAATTCTTTAACCTTTTCGGTCAAGGCGTTCTTAAGCATCCTTAAGGGATGACCGGTAAATCTGGCCACAGGAACGATATCTTCATCAATAGCGTCTATTATGGCTTTTTTGTAATTTTCATGGACCTGGCATTCTTTGCTGGCCAAAAATCTTGTCCCCATTTGGAAACCGTCTGCTCCCAAAATAAGAGCTGCGGCTGCTGTTTTTCCGTCGTAAATTCCTCCGGCCGCTACGAGGGGAATGCCTTTAAGCTTTTCTTTTGTTTGAGGAATCAGACAAAATGTAGTGTCTTCTCCGATGTGTCCTCCCGATTCTGTCCCCTCAACAACTACGGCATCAGCGCCGTTGTCTTCCATCTTTTTGGCCAGACGGGAAAAGGGAACGACGGGTATTATTTTAATCCCGGCTACCTGAAGGTAAGGAAAAATCGGCAAAGGATTTCCTCCGCCGGTAAAAACAACTTTTATTCTTTCTTTAATTATCACTTTCAATAAATCAGCGGCCGCCAGATTCTGCAACAACAAGTTAACGCCGAAAGGCTTATCAGTAAGTTCTTTCGTTTTTTTTATTTCCTCCTCAAGCCATTTGGAAGGAAAAAATCCGGAACCGATAACGCCCAGCCCTCCGGCATTGGAAACAGCTGAAACCAATATGGATTCAGAAACGCCGGCCATTCCTCCTTGGATTATGGGATATTTAATATCTAAAAGTTTTGTCAGTTTATTGTTTTCAAACATATGTTTATAAATAAAGCGGTTCCTTTTTTAATGTTTCATTTGCCTCATCGACCAATTCCTTTATTAATTTTTTGACTGTAGTCATTTCTTTGACTCTCCAAACATTTTCTCCGGCGAAAACCAAGCCGTTTTCCACATCGCCTTTGCGGGCGTTTTCCAAAGCCTTCAAAATACAATATTTTTTATTGCAAACCGTTATGCATCTCTGGCATTCTTTCGGATCGGGTTTAGGCCCCTCTCCTCTCAAAACTTTTTCTATGAACGTCGTCTTCACCGCCCTTCCCGGCAATCCGGCCGGAGAGGGGACAATAACTATATCTTCTTCCCTGGCTTTTATATAGACGTCTTTAAAGTTCTGATGAACGTCGCATTCTTCAGTAGAAACAAACCTTGTCGCCATCTGGACCCCCTTAGCTCCGATCTTCAACATTTTCACAATATCGCTCCCTGTAAAAATCCCTCCGGCGACGATTACCGGAATTTTAACCGCTTCCACAACTTCTTTAAGAACGTCCTCTGTTTTCCTAAATGGACGAGGCGCCGGAAAACCAAGATGCCCGCCGGCTTCCTTACCTTCAACAACAATTGCAGTGGCGCCCATTTGTTCTCCTCTTTGAGCTACTTTGGCTGACGAAGCCAAACAGAATATAGGGGTGTGATATTTCTTTCCTAATTCAAAAATATCTTCCCTAAATCCGGCCCCCTGGATAACCAAATCTATTCCTTCCTGCATAGCCACTTCCAGCATTTCTTTAAAACGGGTCATCATTCCCATAATATTTACTCCTATCACCCCTCCTGGTCCGGCTATTTCTCTGGCTTTCCTGATTTCTGTTTTCACTTCTTCAGGGTCCATCATTCCGGAAATAGCGATGATGCCGATGCCTCCCTCCTTAGCAACATTGCCGGCCAGATTATGAAGAGAAACTCTGACAGCCATTCCTCCTTGAATTATAGGATATTTAGCGAAGATATTGCCTATTCTCAAGGGCGGAAGTTCAGTTATGGCCACCGGCTTTCCTCCAGCGCCATATTTTTCTTTAAATTCTTCTTTATCAACAACTGCCACGACAAATCGGACCTCGCATTTTCTGTCTTCTCCGACATATGCTTCTCCCTTGAAATTAGCAACTTTGTCTCCGTAAAATCTAACCAGCTCAACTTTATATTTTATTTTATCGCCGGGGAAAATCGGCTTATAAAAGAAAACGCTCCTTACCTGATAAGCGAAAAGGTGTTTTTTCTCGTTTCCGGCACCCATTTTTTTTCTCAAAAGAATAGTTCCGATTTGAGCGATTCCTTCAACAACTAAAACGCCGGGCATAATCGAAAAACCGACGAAATGTCCTTTGAAAAATTCATCTTCAGGAGAAGTATTTTTGTATCCTGTTATCGTATCTTCTGTAATGCTCTCCACTTCATCAACCCAAAGAAATGGTTCGCTATAGGGAATAATCTCTTTAATTTGTTTTTTATCTAATATCATAGGAATTAGGAATTAGTATAAGCCACCGTTGACATTAATAACCGCTCCGGAAATAAAACTGGCTTCGTCTGACGCTAAAAAGCTTACGGCATTGGCGATTTCTTCCGGTTTGCCGAATCTTCCAAGGGCAGTAAGTCTTTTGGCCCCAACCCTTACTTCTTCCGGCAAATTTTCCGTCATCGGGGTTTCAATAAAACCCGGCGCCACAGCATTAACATTACAGCCGAATCTTCCTATTTCTTTAGCCAGAGACTTAGTGAAAGCAATTACTCCTGCCTTGGAAGCGGCGTAATTTGTCTGCCCGAAAGACCCTATTTGTCCATTGACAGAAGAGAGGCTGATAATTTTTCCTTGATTGGGGATCAGCAATGGCAACATTGCCTTTGAACAATTAAAAACTCCTGTCAGATTAACATCTATCACTTTCTGCCATTCCTCTGTTGTCATTTTTGCCAAAGTCCTGTCCTTGCAGATGCCGGCGTTATTAACCAAAACATTCAATCCGCCGAATTCTTTTTGAATATCTTGAGCCATCTTCTCAACATCTTCCATCTTAGAGATATCTGCCAAAAAATATTTGGCGCCATTGCCGAGTTCTCCAACCAGTTTTTTCAAATTTTCTTCTACGAAAGCGATGTCATTCAAAGCCACCTTCGCTCCTTGAGAAGCGAACTTTTGAGCTATGGCCTTGCCGATGCCCTGCGACGAACCTGTTATCAAAACCACTTTGTCTTTAAACATATTTTTTTTATTTTATTTTTTAATTTTTTCAGCCATAGGCTGATCCGCCTCTGGCGGAAATTTTTTACTCTTACCGATTAATTTCCAACCGAGGGGCAATAAAAGTCCTGCCAATAAAACCTTCAAGACCTCTCCGGGGAGAAAAGGAATCAACCCGGCTGCCAATAACCTGTCTGCCGGGACAAATCTAGCTAACCATAATAAACCGAAAAAATAAACAATCGAAAGCCCGATGATCATGGCCAAGCCGGTTGTTATTAATTTCCTATCCCAGCCCCTCTCCGCTAATTTTCCGGCAATAAAAGCGGCAAAAATAAAACCGACGATATAACCCAAGGTAGGGGACATCAAGTAAGCCATTCCTCCTCCCAGAGAAAACCAAAGAATTCCGGATAAACCCCCGAATAAATAAGTTATTTGCGATAAAGCCCCTCTTCTCGAACCCAATAAAAGTCCGGAAAGAATAACAGCAAATGTCTGCATTGTTATCGGCACGATCCCTATCTGAAGTTTTATTTTAGCGCAAACCGCAGTCAGCAAAGCAAAAGAAACCACCAAAACAACATCCCTTACAATTACATGGGCCTTAATTGATGTGCGAGGCAAGATAACGCCTATAAAGGTATTCTCAAATGTTTGATTCGTAATTTTTAATTTTTAATTTTTAATTTTGGATTATATTCCCAGTTTGTCTGCTTCAATTTGGACTTCTTTAATACTCCTGCCGACCACAAGGATGTTTTCAAGATTTATTTCCTTAAGAAATGCCGGCAAGTTCTTGATCATAGCTGTTTCCGCGAAAACCCTATCCAAATTAAAAGAATTAAAACTTGCCAAAGCCAAGCCGAAATAAACATTCGCTTTATCTTGTCTTTGAATGTAAATCGCTTCCGCCACATTCAAAATTTCAGGGAGGACGCCGATGATTTTTTTAGTTACCTCTTCTTCGTCGTGAAGATATTTCAACCCTAAATAAAATTCTTTTTTAGCTAATTTCAGCAAATTCTCGGTTGCGCTTATTATCCCTTTTTTGGCATTCAACCCCAAGATGGGTAAATTGATAATTATATCGTTTGAAAAAGCCAATTCAGAAATATCAGCCCCGCCTTTTTTCACAAATCCTTTTTCAGCCAAATCAATCGGCTCCACTTTCTTATTCTTACAAACATCGACTAGTTGAGACTTGGTTGCTGAAACGCCGGCAGGAACGTCATTGAAACTTTGAGCAACGATCTTGATATTTTCGCTTTTTGCTCCTTTGCTTAACAAATAATCAATCATTGCTTCCAAAAATTGAGGACTGGTGTTTTCAGCCAGATAAGGATGCTTGGAAGAATTAATGCTCGGCAAAACCAAGATCTTGCTATCTTCTCCAATTTTCAATCCTCCCAAAAGCCCGACTAAATTATCAATCGCTTCCAAGATGTCGTGCTTCGTCCGCCAAATAGCCACTGCGTTTTTGTCAACGCTGGGGCTAAATTCAACCTCATCGCCGATTTTATATTCTATGGAAGACTTGTGCGTCCAGCGGTTGCCATTCTCGTCTTCCAAGACTAAGGCAAAAAAAGGGGTTTGCGGATGCAGAATTGTGGAGACCTTTACCTGAGAGACTCCGACAACCTTTGCCTTGCCCGGCAGGCTTCTTTCTAGGATTGAAAAACAATCGGGGCACCTCTCAATCGGATATTGCCAAGCCTTCTGGCATTTTTGACACTTATAAAAACTCATATAGCTTTTTTACCATATTTTCTTGGATATTGGAAGATGTCCTGATATAATCAAAGCTATGGAAAACCTTTATAAAACATACATTCTGCCTGATGGAAACAGGGAAGAACTGAAGAAAACTCGGGGAATAATTATTTCCGGAACAAAGGAAAGGGTCGGAAAAGAAGTAAGACGATTACTTGAACGCAAAAAATACCACCAACTCATTACTGTCGGAGATTTTTGCTCTGTTGAATTTCCTTTTTCTGATATCAAGGTCTGTGACAGAAAGACGAAAAGAGGGGATTTCAAAATTGACTTTGATTTTTCTTTGCATTGCGCCAACCCGGCCGGGACAATTCAAAAAGAAGCTTGGAATATAATAGAGGAGGCCATAAAAAATAATCAAAATGTTCTTGTTGAGGGAGAAGAAGATCTTTTGGCTCTTCCGGCCATCATCTTAGCTCCCGTCGGTTCAGTTGTTATCCGAGGCATTCCCGACAAAGGCGTCTCCTTTATAGAAATCACCCCTGAAATAAAAAAAGCCGTCGAAAACCTTCTACGGATCTTCAACGCCAAATAGATTAAAACTCAAAATTTTAGCTTATAAATCCAATCGTGAGGATCAATTGTAAGAAAATAAACAGAATCTCTGCTGATAAAACGAAAAAAAACTCTATAGCTTTTATCAACACGGAAGCTCCATAATTGCTTGCCCTTTGGCTCTAATTTTTCAGTACGAAGCGATGGGTAAAAAGGATTTTGACGAAATAATTTTTCCTGTTTTTCAGTTTTCACTTGAACTTCTTTTGGCAGATTTTCATAATGTTTTCGAAATTCCTCGGTGATAAAAATCTCTATCATAAAATTACCTCCTTAATTCTCCTAATGATCTTATCTTTTTGATGCGCCCGTTTTTATAATCCTTCTCCGCTAAATCCACGCTTTTCAAAAAATCCTGATTAAAAAAACCGAGATTTGCGGCTAATCTTTCAAATTTTTCAAAATCCATTTCCACTAAAATCTTTTTGGGATTTTTTACTTGTGATCCGATTGTGAGGGTAAGTGAAACCATAATTTAGTATTTTAAGCTCAAAATAAGTATATTCTTTTAAGATTTCCTGTCAATTTTTAAATTTTGCGGAAGAGGTGGACGGTGACGCTGCCGCCGACGCCACCAATGTTGTGAGTTAAAGCGATTTTAGGTTCTTTGACCTGCCTCTCCTTGCATCTGCCCCTCAATTGATTAGAAACTTCGCATATTTGAGCCAATCCGGTAACAGAAATCGGATGGCCTTTCGCTTTTAGTCCTCCGCAAGGATTGATGGGCATCTCTCCATCCAAATTAATTTTCCCGCTCCTTATTAATTCCGCCCCTTTGCCAACTTCGGCAAATCCCAAGTCTTCATAAGACAATAATTCAACTGACGTAAAGGCGTCATGAACTTCCGCTACATTAACATCGCTTGGCTTTAATCCCGCTTGTTCAAATGCTTTTTTAGCCGCCAATCGAGTAGCCTTGAAATGGGTAATATCTTCTCTGCCGAAAGTCAAAAGATAATCCGTTGCAAAACCGGAACCGATAACTTCAATTTCCGAATCGCCTTTTTCTTTTGAAATAACTACAGCCGCTCCGCCGTTAACAGACAAAGAACAATCAAATAATCTCAAGGGAGAAGAAACGATAGGGGAGTTTTTTATTTCCTCAAGCGTAACCGGCCTCTTATAATAATAGGCTTTCGGATTCAAGGTTGCGTTTTGATGATTTTTGAAAGCGATTAAAGACAAATCGTCTTCGGTGGCATCGTATTTTTTCTTATATTGCTGCCAGACTAAAGCGTTTTGGACAGGAAAGAGCATTCCCTCCATCTGCTCAATATTTCTTTCAGCAGCTGATAAAATATGATCAGTGGTTATTTCGCTTAGGTTGTCGGTGAGCCTTTCTCCGCTCAAAACCAAAACATTCTTAAAGCCCAATCTTAGGGCTGTCCAAAAAGCCACTCCGCCTCCTCCGCAGACAGAGGGAGTTTCAATGATAGGAACATTTGTTTTAAATAAATCGGAAAGCAAAGAAACCTTATGGGTCTGGTGCTCTCCGCCCGGGCCGGAAGCGCTGGACATTCCCGAAAAAACAATGGCTTCAATGTCCGTCATTTTCATTTTAGCGTCATCTAAAGCCTCCATTGCCGCATCATAAGCAAACCGCCACCACGGTTCTTGAGAAAAATCAAATTTTGTCATCCCGACGCCTCTTACAAACATAAATTTTTGATTTTAGTGATTTTACCATTTCGCCTTATGCAGACCAAGCTCGTATCCTATCCTATTAATAACAATATGAAGAAAAAGCGTCAAGAAAAGCAAAGCCAGCCAAACACCTAAGTCAATTTTGGAGAAATCTTTGTCAAAAAGCCAAAAGGGGGAGAGGACTAGGCAAACTCCGATGACATAATTAATTTGATCAAAAGGGATAAAAGGCGTCCCGGGCTTCAAATTCGCCCGGCGCTTGATAAAGGAAAAAAGCAAATCGCCAAAAATCATTCCTAGGGATATGGTAACGCCGAAGAATAAAATATTGATCTGATAATAATTTAAAAAACTTACTTCTTTAAAAAAGGGAAATTGGTAAAGCCAAAATTGAAGTCCGACAACCATTGTCCCAGTAATAAGAGAAGATATTATCCCTAGCCATGTTTTATGGTCGCCAAAAATCGGAGTTCCCCTAAATTGCCTGCCTGCGTCAATGGATTTATATAAAAATTTGAAAAGCCCAGTTCTCCTCATCAAGGGGGGAGCCATATTGGCGATATAAGCCGGCAGAAAAAAATACAAACAGGAAAGAATAAATAAAATCATGCAAATATGTTAAGATGATTTTATGAAATGCGATTTACATTGCCATACCTCATATTCCAATGATAGCATATCTTCGCCAAAAAAGATGATAGATGCGGCCATCAAAAAGGGAATTGACTGCTTGGCTATTTCAGACCATAACACAATAGACGGAGTAAAAGAAGCCGAAGAATATGCTAAGGGCAAGGCAATTTTGATTATTCCGGCCATTGAAATAAAAAGCAAAGCCGGAGATATTCTCGGCCTGAACATCAGGAAATCAATACCCAAGAGACTGACCGCTCTTGAAACAATAAGAGAAATTAAGAAAGCCAGAGGAATGGCGATTATCCCTCACCCCTTTGGGATTTTGAAGCACAAATTCAAAGAAAATCTGGAGGGATTGGTTAAGGAAATCGACGGAATTGAGGTCTTAAATTCAACAATGTACGGCTCGGCCAACAAAGAGGCCTTTGATTTCGCTGAAAAACACGAACTCGCTTTTACCGCCGGATCTGACGCGCATTTTTCTAATATGGTCGGCAAAGTCTATCTGGAAATACCGGGAAAAAATCTTTCAGTTGAAGAAATTTTAAGAAAAATAAAAAACAAAGAGGGAAAGCTTGGCGGAAAAGCCGGAAGCTTTCTTGAAAAATTTCTTGAACATTTAAAAAGACACTATCCTAAAATATTAAAAAAGATAATTAAAAAATAATGAAAATTTTAATTACCGGAGCCTCCGGTTTTGTCGGCTCCCATCTCGTAAAAGAACTGAAGAAACAAGGATATAACGACATCAATGAATTTAGCGGAGACATCAGGAACCCTGAAGAAGTCAAAAAAGATGTCCAAGGATGCGATGTTGTTTTCAATCTGGCTGGAGTTATTTCCTATTGGAGCGAAATGAATAAGCTCGCCTACGAAGTGAATGTCCTTGGGGCGAAGAATATGGTTGAGGCCTGTTTAGAATACGGCGTAAAAAAATTAATTCATATAAGCTCCGATGTTACTGTTGGAATAAAGAAAAATGGTCTTGGCGATGAAACAATTCCTTATAGCCTCGGAGGGCTTAAGGTTAATTACTGCGACACAAAACATTTAGGGGAAGAAGAAATTCTCAAGGGGATAGCAAAAGGATTGGATGCGGTAATTGTCTGCCCGGCTTCCATATATGGAGCCGGCGATGCCAGAAAAATTCAAACAGATATGACTTTTAATTTTAAATTCCCGATAGGCCTTCTTTATCCCGACAATGGCATTGCTGTTGTTGATGTTAATAATGTTGTTAACGGCATAATCAAAGCTTGGCAGGCCGGCAGAAAAGGGGAGAGGTATCTGTTGGTCGGAGAAAATTTAAGCTTTTGTGAAATAAGAAAAATAATAGCTGAAGAAATCGGCCTGAAGCCTCCTTTTATAAAAATACCCAATTGGGCGTTCACCTTTCTGGCTTATGTCTTTTTGGGGTTTTCAAAAATAATCGGCAAAAAACCAAAACTAACTCCTGAAATGGCGCGGATAAACAGAGCCAATTTATTTTATTCAAACAAAAAAGCCAAAGAAGAACTCGGCTTAACTTTCAAGCCATTTAAAGAATCCATAAAGGACTCTGTAAAATGGTACAAGGAAAACGGCTACCTCTAATCAGATGTTCGGAAAGTGTGAAAGCTTAAACTCTTCCGTGCAAGGGTCAACCCTGATGGCGACAACATCTATCTGCCATTTTTTGTCCAAGGCGATTTTGTTTTTGGAAAGCCAGACCTCGGCCGCCCTGGCGATTTTATTTCTTTTCTTGAAGTCCACTTTATTTTCCGGATTAAAGAAGGCGTTTTCTTTAGCGGTTTTAACTTCTACGAAAATAAATGAATCGCCTTTTTCGGCGACAATATCAATCTCCGCTTTTTGAGGTCCGCCGGCTGACCGGAAAACAAAATTCTTATCTAAAATCTTATATCCGTTTTCAAGCAGATATTTCTCGGCAATATTTTCTCCTGATTTTCCCATTTCCCTCGTCCCCATAGCTTCTATAAAACCTAATAATACCGTACCTGCTCAATTCTTTAAGCAGGGGATAGATAATCTTTGATTCTTTCTCGGTCTTCGTTCTCCTTTTCGCCCTTAAAATAGAGCTCAATAAATTCAACTTTGAGAACTTGGCAATAAAAAGCGTAGACAATTCGGAGCGAAGAACCTTTTAAATAACGGCAAAATAAACGCGCCTTAACAACAGCGCATTGTTCGTTTCGCGTAATAACATTGAAATGCTTGCTATTCCCAAGTGGCGCAACATCAATTACGCGCTTAAACTCTTCAAGGTCGCCGGACAATGATTTATATTTTTTTGAAAACCGCTTAAATTCCTTAGAAAATTCCGGCAGTTCGCTATAGTTCGTCTTCATAATTTCTCACAGAATAATGTTCATCGCGATAAAAAACACTTTCATAAGAAAGCGGCTTGCCATCTCCAGCCGTTTTCCAAGGAACGTCCTCGTGGGAATAATTTTCCATTTCCTTAGCGTTTTTATCGGAAAGACGCGCTAAAACATCATCAATGTGCTCTATTTCGCGACCAGACAAAACATTAAGATTCGGCCGCCTAACCGCTAAATATTTTCTTTGCGGATAATTAAAATATTTTCCTTCAACCTTAACGACCTCGCCGTTTTTAATCATATCGTCAACAATGACCTTAAACTCAACGGGAGTGGGACCATAATGATTCTTAATGTAAGTCGCGCCAACCAATTGTTCTTCAAACTTTTCGTAAAAATCAAAATCAATAAAATAAAGCAATTTATAAATTACGGCTTCGCCGACATTTGACTTGCCACCAACTTTTGACAAAATATAAAGCAAAACTTCCTTAAATTTTTTAAGATTTTTCTGCGGAATACTGATTCTTATCCCCTGTTTTTCTCCTTCCGACTTCATCTTTTCTTTCTTGATTTCGACAGCGATAGAGGAATCTTTAGCGTGTCTAAAATCTTCAAACGATATGCCGAAGATAGAAGCTAATTTTCCCGCTTCGGTAATGGTCAAATCCCTTTGGCCTTGCTCAACCTGCATATAGGTCGGCCGGGAAATTCCAAGCTCAGACGCCAGAAATTCCTGCGTCAGATTATTCTTTTTTCGCAATTGCTGAATAAATTTTGAAAGCATAGTTCCAGCATAGACGATGTAAAGTTATTTGTCAACGAAAATGTCAAAAAGTTATACACATTCCTTCAGGGTAGTGGAACGCAATAAATTCTCAAAGAAAATTTAAACGTTCTTACGCTGTGGACTTAGCGAGAATCGAACTCGCGTCTCCGCAATGCGAATGCGGCGTACTGCCACTGTACTACAAGCCCTTTTTGTCAGGGCGCTGGGATTCGTCAGGTCATTCGACCTGACGCCCAGTCGGATGACTGGGCGAACCCAGGTTAAACCAAGCCTATTTTACATTCTATACTCTATTTTATAGTCGGGCTGCCCGGATTCGCACCGGAGCTAAATTCTCCCGAAGAACTCGTGCTACTACTACACTACAGCCCGTAAATTTTAAAATTAATCCATTGAAAATTGAAGATTTTTTATGTGACCCAGTATTTTTTCTTGGTCATTTCATCTCTTTTGATTTCCACTTTCTCTCTCTCCGTTTCCGCCTTCTCCGAAAAGGAGCTCAAATCATTTTCCGAAAGTTTGCCTAATTTCTTAATTTCTCCTTCCAGAAATTCCTTATTATTATTCTTCGGCTCTTCCAAAACATATTCCAAAAGAACATCCAAAATCTGCCCGACTTTCGGACCGGGCTGAATTTCCAATATTTCCATAATGTCTTTGCCTGAAACCTTGAGCATCTTGGCGGAAATAGGGTCTTGGCTGACTCTGTCAACAACATATTTCAAGTGCCTTAATTTGTAGGGCTCGGCTTTTGGCACGCCCGAACCGATCCTGTCGCACATCCTGACCTGCAAAAGTTCTTCCATATTTTCCGGTCCAACTTGCCTGACCAGTCTCCTGATGGAAGAATCGCCGACCTCGTCAACGTCATAATAAAAGAGATGATGCCTAACCAACTTAACAATATTTTCAATTTCATCTTTGGGAAATTTCAATCTCTCTAAAATCTTTTCCGCCATTCTGGCGCCGACGACTTCATGGTTATAGAAAGTGGCGTTCTCTCCTTCGCCTCGTTTAACTCTCGGCTTGGCAATATCGTGAAGCAAGGCCACTATCCTGACCCTTTGGCTGAAATTCTCTTTAGCTGCATATTTCAAAGAGAATATGGCATGCTCATAACAATCATATATATGATGCTTGTTTTGAGGAACATTAAAATTCTCTTCCAACTCGGGAATAATATACTTCAAAAGACCGACTGTTCTTAAAAGCTCTATACCTTCGCAGGCGCGAGGGGACATAATGATTTTTACCAGCTCGTCCCGAATTCTTTCAAAAGAAATGAATTCAAGATTTTGGGAATTTTCTTTAATAGCCGAGCTTGTCGCCGGCTCAATTTTCCATCCCTCGCTCAAAGTTACGGAAAATCTGACTGCCCTCATCATCCTCAAAGCATCTTCATTAAATCTGTCATTAGGATTGCCGACGGTTCTGATGATTTTATTTTTCAAATCCTCCTCCCCCTTAAATAAATCTATCAATTCGTTCTTTTTGCCATGGATATCTATGGCTAAAGCGTTGACCGTAAAATCTCTGCGGGAAAGATCCTCTTCTAATGTTTTTGCGAACATCACTTCATCAGGATGCCTTTTGTTGGTATATTTCGCCTCGGAACGGAAAGTGGTGATTTCAACTTCCCTCAATGCAGGATTTTCGCTCCCGGTGTGGACAGTGACGGTCAGGAATTTATTTTCATAAAAGCTGTCAGGAAAAATCTCTTTGATTTCTTCAGGCTTGGCGCCGGTGGTAATGTCCCAATCAGTAGGCCCCGCCATGGCGGGATTTTCCATCAACAAGTCTCTGACGCATCCGCCGACGATAAAAGTAGCGTAGTTATTATCTCTAAGTTTTTGCATGACAGATTTTATCTCTTGCGGTATCTCTAATTTTTTCATATCTTTACATTAGTTTAAAAGCTTGTTTTTTTCAATCCATAAACTATATTTAGAACAGGCCCTCGTGTTGAAATGGATATCATGCAAAGCTTCGGACTTTGCGTTCTGGGTTCGAATCCTGGCGAGGGCACTGCGTAATAGATTTGATAATTCTTATTTTTTAGTTTAAAATATCTTTATGAGAAAATTCTTATTTCTATCAATTGCGTTAGTGGCTGTGGGATTTTTTGTTTTAGCCGTCCCGGCTCAAACATCAGCCGAAGGATTAGTTCCTTGCGGAGGGAGCCCGAGATGTTGTGAATCGCCGACTATCACCACCGGTTGCACTAACCCGGACCAACCCTTAAATCCCACAAATTGCGATTATCGTTGTAAATTCTGTGATATTTTTGTGCTCGTCAATAATATCATAAAATTTCTTTTAGTCCCCAACGTCTCCCTTAACAGTGGCTTTCCTATTGTATCCATTATTGCCTCTTTATATATTGTCATCGGAGGATTTTGGATGGTTTTCAGAAGCACCAATGAACAGGATTATAAAAAAGGAAAAGATATGGTCTGGGCTGTAGTTGCCGGGATGCTTGTCATTTTCGCTTCTTGGGCATTTTTAAATACTATCTTCACTCAAATAGGAATTGCGCAATGGACAGGATTAGGGACTTGGTGGACAATCGTCTGCCATTAGCATCCTCTGATATTTTAATTTGCCCTCATAGCTTCAGCCAAAGGCTGATCTCAGCCCGAGGCTGATCAGCCTCGGGCTGACAATTGGCAGAGCAGAGCAGTATAGTATAATATAATATAATAATTAAGTTTGCCCTCATAGCTCAATTGGCAGAGCAGATCCCTCTTAAGGATAAGGTTGTAGGTTCAAATCCTACTGGGGGCACAGCGTAATAAATTTTTCTTTCAGAAAAATTTAAACGCTGTTGGAACGCCACGAAAGTCGCGTTACCGCGACAACGCGGTTTACGCGACTTAAATTTTCTTTGAAAATTTATTACGTTCCACAGCAAAAGCAAAATTTGCGTTGGAAGGGATTTTGTGATATCCTTTTAAGAAAGACATAAAATAACCAAAAATACTATGTTGACAAAAGAAGAAAAAACTAAAATCATCAAAGAGAACAAAATCAATGACAGCGACACAGGCTCTCCGGAGGTTCAGATAGCCTTGCTTTCCAAGGAGATTAAAAAGCTCCTCTCTCATCTGGAAACCCACAAAAAAGACGTCCACTCAAAGAGAGGACTTTTGAAAATGGTTTCTAAAAGAAGGACTCTTCTAAAACACATCAAAGAGGAAGACGACGTAAGGCACACCAGTATTACTAAAAAAATTGACTAAGAGCGCTCATGACAAAGATTAAACACCCGGGACAAAGAGTAGCGATTTTAATTGATGTCCAAAATCTTTATCATTCGGCGAAAAATCTTTACAATTCCCGAGTGAATTTTTCGGAGATTTTAAAATTGGCCGTCAGTAAAAGAACCCTCATAAGGGCGTTGGCTTATGTTGTCCGGACAAAAACAGGAGAAGAAAAACCCTTTTTTGAAGCTTTAACGAAACTGGGGATTGAAACAAGAATCAGGGATCTGCAGGAATTCTACGGCGGGATGAAAAAAGCTGACTGGGATGTCGGCATCAGCATTGACGCTATCCGCGTAGCTCCCAACGTTGACACCATTGTCCTAGCCTCCGGAGATGGAGATTTTATCCAGCTTGTTGACTATTTGAAAAATCAAGGCAAGAGAGTGGAGATCATCGCTTTCGGAAAAACTACCTCCGCCAGACTGAAAGAAACCGCTGATGAATTTATTGACCTGGGAGAGACATTGGAAACATCTTTATTAAAAAACAAAGTCATTTAAGAAATTATGGAAAAAGAAATTTTTAAAACTCAAATTGGGAGCAAGGAGCTTAAAATAGAAATAAACGATTTTGCCGGACAAGCTTCAGGTAGCGGATTTGTCCAGTATGGAGACACTGTCGTCCTCGGAGTGGCGACAATGTCAAAAAACGAAAAAGAAGGGCTGGATTTCTTCCCCTTATCAGTGGAATACGAAGAAAGATTTTATGCCGCCGGAAAAATTTTCGGCTCCCGCTATATGAGAAGGGAGGGCCGTCCTTCTGATGAGGCTGTTCTTACCGCAAGATTGGTGGACAGGACAATAAGACCTCTTTTCCCTGATTATTTAAAAAGAGAAGTCCAAGTGGTGTCTACTTGTCTTTCATGGGATGCGGAAAATGACCCTGATGTTGTAGCCATACTTTCAGCCTCAATAGCGCTTTCTCTTTCCGACATCCCCTGGATGGGGCCGATTGCCGCCGTCAGAATAGGAAAATTGGATGGAAACCTGATTATTAATCCGAGCTACAAGGAAAGGGTAGCCGGCGAAATGGATATAGTTTTAGTGGGATTGGAGGAAAAAGGGGAAATAATAATAAATATGATGGAAGCGGACGCAAAAGAGATAGATGAAAAAAGCTTTATGGAAGCTGTCCGATTTGCTAAGCCTTTTATTAAAAATCTCATTGATTTCCAAAAAGAAATTTCCTCAAAGTTGGGAAAAGAAAAAGTCAATATCGCAGAACCGATTCGCGATATTGAGCTGGAGAAAAAGATTAAAGAATTTTTGGGGGAAAAATTAAAACAAGCCATATCCATTGAGGACAAAACAGAGAGGAATAGTCTGCTGGATAATTTAAAAAAGAGTCTTGCCGATTTTATTATGGACGACAAAAAAGTAGTTTATGCTAAAAACTTTTTTGAAAAAGAGAGGGGAGAGATAACCTGCGAGAATATTCTTAAATTTGGAAAAAGGCCTGATGGCAGAGAGATAGAAGAAATAAGAAAAATTGACTGTTATGCAGGAGTTCTCCCCAGAACCCATGGTTCAGCCCTTTTTTCCAGAGGGCAGACAAAAGTTTTATCTATCATAACATTAGGGGCGCCCGGAGATGCCAAACTGATAGAAGGAGTTGAATTTATCGGCAAAAAAAGATTCTTGCACCACTATAATTTCCCTCCTTATTCAGTCGGAGAAGTAAAGCCGATGAGAGGGCCAGGAAGAAGAGAGATAGGGCACGGAATGCTTGTGGAAAGAGCTTTAATGGGCATCATTCCCAGCGTTGATGATTTTCCTTATACAATCAGAATCGTCAGCGAAGTCCTCTCTTCAAACGGATCCAGTTCTATGGCCTCTGTTTGCGGTTCTTGTTTAGCATTAATGGACGCCGGCGTCCCGATCAAAGACCCTGTCGCAGGAATATCCATAGGATTATTTGAAGATGAAAAAGGCAATTATAAAATTCTAACTGACATACAAGGAGCGGAAGATCATGATGGGCTTATGGATTTTAAGGTAGCCGGAACAAAAAAAGGCATCACAGCCATCCAAGTGGATGTTAAAAATCACGGACTTTCTGAAAAAATAATTGAAGAGGCTTTGGAACGGGCGAGAAAAGCCAGGCTTGTTATTTTGGAAAAAATTCAGCAAGTTCTGGAAAAACCAAGAGAAAAACTTTCTCAATTCGCGCCAAAGATATTGACAACACAGATTAATCCTGAAAAAATAAGAGAGGTGATCGGCCCCGGAGGGAAAATAATTCATTCTATAATGGAAGAATGCGATGTGGAAATTGATATTGAAGAAAGCGGAAAGATATTTGTCACAGCTGAAAAAGAAGAAGCTGCCCAAAAAGCCATCGAATGGATAAACAATATAACAAGGGAAGTAAAGGTAGGAGAGATATTCAAAGGCAAAGTAGTGAGAATATTGGACTTTGGAGCTTTCGTAGAAATCTTGCCCAACCAGCAAGGAATGGTCCATATTTCCCAGCTGGACGACAAAAGAGTGAACAAAGTTGAAGATGTTGTAAAAATAGGAGACCTTATCTCCGTAAAAGTAATCTCTATTGACGATCAAGGGAGAATAAACTTATCTTTAAAAGAGACAAAAACAAATGGCAGATAAAGACGATGCCACAAGTATTATTGCGGAAGAGGGGCAAAATAAAAGTCATCTCCGAAAAATATTAAAAAAAGAAAGCATCAGGACGATGTCCAAGGATGCTGATTTTCTTCGTGGAGAAGAGGATGCTAATGCAATGGACAAAATCAGCGGAGAAAAAAATGACGAAGATGCCATGAAAGAGGAGGAAGAAAAAGAAATAAAAAAAACACTTGAAGAAGCTGAAAAGAAAAAAAATGGCGCTGTGACCCCTGCCGTAAATCCAAAAGAAGAAGTGAAAGAAGAAGCGAAAGAAGAAGTGAAAACGCCGATAGAAGAGAAATTGGAAAAATCCGATGAGAAAACGGATGAAGAGATGGATAAAGAAATCTTCCTAAAAATAAAAATGGAAGTGGAAAAAGAGATAGGAAAAGAACAGGAACCGGAAGAAGAAATTACTGTTCAAAAAACGCCCGCAACTATTGAACCAAAGGAGACCATAATTGAGGTAAAGAAAGAGCCCGTAAAAGAAATGAGTTTAAAAGAGAGAAGAGTTTTACTCAACCAAGAATTAGAAAAAACTTTGATTGAGGGCCAACCGACCGAAGACAAAAAGAAAAAAATATTAATCGCCATAAACAGACTCAAAAAAGAGACTGAATTAATTTTAGAAAAAGAAAGTCAGGCTGAAGATAAGAAAAGAATAATAGAGGAAGAGGAGAAAGTGGCTCAATCTCCGTCAAGAAAAAAAGTCGCCGAGGAAAAAAGATGGGCAATAGAGGGAGAAAGGGAGGCGACAGAGAAAGAACGCTGGGCGACTGAAGCTAAAATCAACGGGTTAGAAGAACAATTAGACACCATAGATTTGGAAAATCAAAAAATAACCGAGAAAAAAGTAAAGATAGAGAAAGAGCTAAGAAAGATAAGTCTCTTTGAAGAAAAAGTTGAAACAGAAAAGAACATAGGGGACATTGAAAAAAAATTACTGGAGCTGGAAAAGGAAATAGAAAAATTGAACAAGCAGGAAAGAGGCGCCGTAATTGACCTTTCCCAAATATTAAAAAAAGAAAAGGAAATAGAAATAAAATCAAACGATTTCGAGTTAAAGGAAAAAGAGACTACTGACGGAAAAAGCAAAGAAATAATTGAAAAACAAAGATGGGAAACGGAAAAAGATAGAAGGGAAACGGAAAAACAAAAATGGCAAATGCAGGAGAAAAAAGATGAGATAGAGGCGGTATTAGAAAAACTAAGACCGACTTTTCAAAAATTATCAAATGCAAGGGAAAAACTTGAACTGCAAATGAAAGAGGTCAATGGCGCGCTTAGCGGGCTGGAGGAAGTAAGACCGGAACCGAAAAAAGTAATTGAAGACGTTGAAAAAAAAACTGAAGATAACCCAGTAGAAGAAATAAAACCCGAAGCCGAGGAAGTAAGACCGGAACCGGAGGAAGTAAGAGCGGAACCGGAGGAAGTAATTGAAGACGTTGAAAAAAAAACTGAAGATAGCCCGATAGAAGAAACAAAAGAAGAGACGCTTAAAACACGAGAAAAAGAACAACTCTTGGAGGAAGAGGGAAGAAAAGAATTTTTGAAACGCTTTAAAAATAAACTGGAGGAAAGAAAGGAAGAAATGCCCATCCCCCCAGAAGAGCCTAAACAAACTTATAGAATACCATCTCCTGTTTTTGAACCCATAGAAAGACCTTCCAGTTTCACGAAAATACTGATACGCGGGACATTCATCTTTATTGTTCTCTCCATTATTGGCGCGTTATTTTGGACATTTATTTTGAATAAAAAAAATAACGAGAACGTGGAAAAGAAAGAAATCCCAGTCGCGACTAAAGAACAAAAAGAAGAGCCAAAAGAAGAACCAGCCTCGGATGCTATCTTTCCCGTTAATGAAACTTTTAAAGCTGACGTGATCAACAATGAAGACATAATCAAGAATTATGAGCAATTTTTAACCCAAAAACGCACTGAAGGAAATTTTATCAGAATTCTACTCAAGAACCCGGAGAAGAAAAAATGGACCAGCGTAGCAGAAATATCTTCAGCTTTCCAGATAAATATACCTGCCGGGATATCAAACAAATTGGAAAGTGATTTTACCATCGCCTCTTATATTCAAAAACAGGGAGAAAGGCTGGCTTTGGCAATCAAAATAAAGAAAGGGGAAAGCCTGACGGAAGAAATAAAAAAATGGGAGAAAGATATCGCAATAAACGGATTATTCATAAATGGTAAAAAAACGCCGGCTATCGCAACTTCATTCCGCGACTCAACCTATAAAGGAGTGAAAATCCGCTTTCTGACTATTTCTACGCAGGATCTGGGGATTTGCTATGCTATAATCAATGATACCCTCATTGTAACCAGCTCCTATGGCAGTATTGAGAAAATAATTGAGAACATACTCGCTAATACGGCTAACAAATAAACAAACAAAAAAAATGAAAAAGGAAATTGAAAAAATAAGCAAAAAATTGAGCGACGAAAAAGAAAGATTGGAAAAAGAACTGGAAAAAATCGCCGATAAAAATAAAAAAACAAAAGGCGACTGGAAAGTTCGTTTCCCTAATCCAAACACCGGCGAAGAAATAGGAGACTCTGTCTTAGAGGTAGCGGCCGACGACGTGGAAGAATACGCCACTCTTTTGCCCATTGAAGAATCTTTAGAAACAAGGCTTGCAGAAACAAAATTGGCTCTAAATAAAATTAAAAAAGGGGAGAAAGGTAAATACGGAATTTGCGAAAAATGTGGCAAGGAAATTCCCCAAAAACGTCTTAACGCTTGCCCAGAGTCCCGCCTCTGCCTCAAATGCAAAAAGAATTAGCAATTTGAAATTTGTAATTTGAAATTCTGATGATATATTATGCCCTCTAAGGTTTTCTCGGCCGCCCTTGTCGGACTGGATGCTCAAACAATTGAAGTGGAAATAGATACCTCATACGGCTTGAGGTATTTTGAAATAGTGGGCCTGCCGGACAAGTCAGTCCAAGAAGCAAGAGAAAGGGTTGGAGCAGCAATAGAAAGCTCCGGCTTCAAATCCCCTCATCATCAATCGATAAGGGTTCTGGTGAGTCTTGCTCCGGCTGATATAAAAAAAGAAGGATCTTCTTACGACCTTCCCATCGCTTTAGCTTTTCTTTTGACAACAAAAAAAATCTCCTTTGAGACAAAAGATAAAATATTCATAGGAGAACTGGCTCTTGACGGGAGATTAAGGCCGATAAAAGGCGCCTTGTCCTTTGCTTTAAGCGCCAAAAAGAATGGTTTTAATGAACTGCTCCTGCCTGAACAAAACGCCCGTGAAGCAGGACTGGTAAGAGGGATAAAGGTTATAGGAGTTAAAACATTGGAAGAGGCGATTGACCATCTTGAAAAAAGAAAAATCATTGAGCCTCAAGAAACAAAAATTGAAGATTTCCTTGAAAACGCCGAGTACCCGATTGACTTAGGATATATAAAAGGACAAGAAACAGCCAAAAGAGCTTTGGAAATATCAGCCGCCGGAGCCCATAATTTGCTTATGGTCGGACCGCCGGGAACAGGCAAAACATTGCTGGCCAAAGCCTTGCCTTCAATATTGCCATCTCTTTCTTTTGAAGAATCTTTAGAGGTCACCAAAATATACAGCATCGCCGGACTTTTAGAAGAAAATAAACCCTTGATAAACTTCAGACCTTTCCGGGCGCCCCATCATTCATCTTCAGAAGTAGCTTTGATCGGAGGAGGAAATCCTCCAAGGCCGGGGGAAATAACCTTAGCTCATAGAGGTATTTTATTTTTGGATGAATTCCCGGAATTCCATCGAGACGCCCTTGAAAGCTTAAGGCAACCGATAGAAGAGGGAAGCATAAATATATTAAGAGCAAAACATTTTTTAAAACTCCCTTCCCGCTTTACTTTGGTGGCTGCCAGCAATCCCTGTCCATGCGGACATAGAGGAGATCCGGATAAAAAATGCGATTGCAGCAATTCTCAAATAAGCAAATACAAAAGAAAGCTCTCCGGCCCGCTGATGGACAGGATTGATATTTTTATTTCCGTCCCGGCTGTGAAATATGAAAAATTGGTTTCATTAGATGAGGAGAATTCCAGTTCCAATATAAGGGAAAAGGTGGAAAAAGCCAGAAAAATTCAGGAAAAAAGATTTGAAAATGAAAAAATATCAATCAATTCCGAAATGGGGATATCTCAAATAAAAAAATACTGCCAGGTTAATATGGACAGCAAGAATCTTTTGAGAAAATATGTTGATTCGGGAAAATTGTCCGCCAGAGGCTATCACAGAGTTTTAAAAACAGCCCGGACAGTGGCTGATTTAGAAGGTTCTGAAAATATTTTGTACCAACATTTAAGCGAGACTTTGATGTATAGAATTCGCGACGAGGTTTAATAGATATAACCCTTAATGGAAGGGGATCCGATCTTAAGCGTCCTATAATTCATCTTGCCTAAACCGATATAATTCATTTCCGAAAAAACGATCTTGTCTCCCTTAACTTCTTCCACGTAAACGACATGGCCATAAACTTTGTGCCCGGCCAAAGAAACAACAGCTCCTATTTGAGGGACGCAATAGCTCCCTCTACATACTGAAAACCCGTCTGCAACGGCATTATTTATCCAATCCTTAGCGTTGCCCCAAAAGCCGATGGCTCTTTTTTGAGCTACCCACCAAGTACACTGGCCATAAGGAAAAGCATGGCTCTTACCGTAAAAATTATTCGTTGACAATGAAGAAGAAGCAGTTGTTTTTGGAGCGCTCAAGATGGAAACTGCCCCCATTTTCCCGCCGGGGACAATAATAACTTGTCCTCGGAGCAAACTTTCTTCTCCATACAAATCATTGAAAGAAACTATCTCTTCCCGGCTGGCCTTGTATTTTTCAGCCAAAGCAAGGACAGTATCTCCTTCTTCAGCCACATGCATTACGCCGGTGACAGGCAATACCAAAAATTTTGCCCCGGAAGCAATCGTCAAACTCTTAAGGTCATTAGCCCAAAACAATGTTTCCATTGAAATTTTAAAAGACGAGGCGATTGACCAGAGACTATCTCCTTCTTGGACAGCATATTCAATAATATCCTTTCCGTCTCCATCGGAAACCGGTTCTCCTGCCCAATCGCCTAAAACTTGAGGCGTAATAACCACTGCGGGCGATACTGCCCGAACGCTATCTCCTCCAACAAGAAAATAGTCAGGCGGTTCCGGTGAAAACTTATCCGATGAACTTAAAAATAATCCCTGCACCGGCTTCATATCCGCATCAGGGAAGCAAAATTCTTTCCCTTCGGAAGCGACAGAATCCTTAAATAAATTCAGATAGCTCACGCATTTTGAAGAGAAAACAGGGCCAAAAGCAGAGCTAAAATAAAAAACCCCCAACAAAAAGAATAATAGGAGGCTCAAATAGATAAGAGGAGTCTTAGCAACTCCCTTTTTACTATATTTCCCTTTTTTATCCGATATCTTTAACGACATACTATTTTTCAATCTTCCCTGATTAGGACCCTAAAGTCAAGTGTCTTTTCCACTTTTATGATAATATATATTCTATGGATATAAGTTCAAAAGAGGGTATCAAAATGCTTTTCAACGGCAAAGGGATAAAACCGTCTAAGGGATTAGGCCAGAATTTTCTGATAGACGAAGAAATAGTTGAGAAAATGATAAAAACAGCTGACTTAAAGCCGTCAGACACTGTTCTGGAAATAGGGCCCGGGGCAGGAACACTTACGGAAAAGCTGGCCCAGAAGGTAAAAATAGTCATCGCTGTCGAAAAAGACCCGAAGATGGCAGGGGTTTTAAGAGAGACCATAGGAAAGAGCAAAAATGTGGAGATTATTGAGGAAGATATACTGAAAATTTTCAATTTTCAATTTTCAATTTTCAATAAATTTTTAATTTCCAATTATAAAATCATCGCTAACTTACCCTTCTACTTAACCTCGCCTGTGATCAGAATGTTCTTGGAGGCGGAGAATCCGCCGACGGAGATGACTTTGATTATCCAAAAGGAAGTGGCTCAAAGAATATGTTCCAATCCGCCTGACATGAGCATACTGGCTGTGTCAGTCCAAATTTATTCAAAACCGGAAACCATCTGTTATATTCCCAAGGAATATTTTTGGCCCCAGCCGAAAGTTGATTGCGCCATAATAAAAATTATACCGCTGATAAACGCTAATAAAAAACTGACCAACACTGATACTAAACAGTTTTTCAGGATTGTCAAGACGGGATTTTCTCATCCAAGAAAACAGCTGATTAATAACTTAAAACAATTAAAGCTTAGCCGGGAAGAAATTGAGAAATGGCTTTCGGCTAATGGTATAAATCCGACCCAACGCGCCGAAACTTTAACTGTGGATCAGTGGATAAATTTGTTAAAAACCTTTCCTCATAAAATCAGCGCTAATCAGCTTGATCCAAAATTTTGAAGCCGTCCATTACTGCATCGCAAATAAAATTCTCCAACTGACTGCAGTCGCCCTTGCTTTGAGCCTTGTAAAGATACGTATTATAGAGTCGTTTCTGCTCTTGCCTGATGATTGCCGGCGCCATATTGGCCTTAAGAAGCATAGCGCACATTAAAATCCTGCCGATGCGGCCATTGCCATCGGAAAACGGATGAACTTGCTCAAAACGGCTATGGATTAAGGCGGACAAAGCAAATATATCGTCTGTTTTCCCGGATGCTTCGTTGATAATATCAGAGGTCAAGCTCGGAACTTTCAAATAATTGGCGGTCGCTAAATTTACGCCAAGAATCCTGACATTATGGTTGCGGTACGCTCCGGCGTCAGCTCTGATGCCGTTCATCAGAATACTATGGAGTTTCAAAACTAATCCCTCGTTTATAACGCCTTTTTTGGCAATATATCCAAAGAGATAATTAAGGGCGGTCTGATGATTTTTAGCTTCCAGCTGCTCTGTTATGCTTTTGTCCGGCAAGGCAATATTATCGAAAAGAATAGTTGCTGTGTCCGGTTCGGTGAGGGTACTGCCCTCAATGCGATTACTGTTATAAGTAAGTTTCAATATAAATGCGTTGCGGATGTCCGAACTGTTTAATATTTCAGCGATAACGCTTTTATGTTCTTTGGATTTTTTAGCTAAGAGCTGTTTTCTGGCAGAGAGCTGTTCGTCGGGAATTATTTTCTGCCCGGTCGCTTCCAAAAATAATTCGTCAATGGCCGAAAGCATCTTCGGACGAGGGGATGATTTACCGGTCCACCAGTTATTAAAGGCTACAAAAGATACGCCAAAACGCTCGGCCAGCTTAGTCTGGGTCAAGCCGGTCGCTTGCTGGATAATTTGCAGTTTCTCTTGAATAGTCATATTTTTGCTTTTTATCTGATCCATATGAGCATATTATCAAACTTTATAAAGTTTGTCAAAATCAACAACCCTTATAAAGTTCCTCGCGCCAGTATTTATCAGCGGTATCAGCATTCATCAGCGATAATCACCAGCGGTAATTTGTTAAATTTGTCAAAAAGTTTTAAAATAGAATCGTGACCAAAAAACTTCTCATAACTATTTCCTCAGCTCTTCTATTGGGAGGTTTTTCCCTTATCTCCTTTTCTTATTTCGCAAATGCTGAAAGCTGGTGCGAAGGCGAAGGGGGCCAATGTGACGGCACATTAAAGTGGCAAAGCTTAGTGGAAAAATGCGAACCGCATAAAACTTGTTATCACCTGCCGGGAGAATCAAGACACTGCGATTACGTAACACTTTGTTCATGGAAGTGGCACACATTTTCGCACAAATGCGGACACATATATGCATGCATTGAACTGGATGGCCATTACGCCAAATGTAGCAATTGCGAGGGAAGATGTCTCTACCAGCCGTCTGTCATAAAAATCAATAATGCTGATTACGAACCCAATACTGTCCCCACCTATAGCTTGCCCATAAAAATAGCATGGACGGGAGATTCTGAAGCTCACCATTATTTATTGAATGCAACGAAAAAATCGCAAACGGGAGATAATAATTCAAATTTTAAAATCGTAGTTGAGCGTATGAGTGTGAGCCCAACGGCATCGCACGGAGACTGCAAGCAAGGAAATTCTTACCAGTATATCATAACGGCCATTAATAAATTCGGTGAATCTTCCGGCTATGACCCAAGCACTGGTATAAAAGCCTACGCCCCCAGTCAAGATGGCTCAATAAAAATAACTTGGGAGGAAGTTACAAACGCTGAAAGCTATAAAATATACAGGAAAGATATTTCAGGAGATTATTATTTTATAAGTTCTCGCTCAAAAGGCAAAGAAAGTGAAGGAGTAGTAGACAGTTGCAGCATCACGGTTCCGAAAGAAACACCTTCTCAAATCAACCAAACATCGCTATGGACAAATCCTGTCCCCAGCATAACAGACACCGGCATCCCAGGCTCTTGTACCGCCGGAACATTCCGTTATATAGTCTCTGCTGTTGATATTAGCCCTCGGTTAGAAAAAAATCCCGATGGCAGTGTCAAAACAGACCCCGTTGTTATTGAAAAAGACATCAATGGAAATCTTATTCTTGATGTCGTAAGGCGCGCCAACAGCAGTGGGACCGAAAAAATAACTACCACCGCGAATAACAATATTAAAATATCTTGGCCGAAAGTTCCCGGTGCTGATATTTATAAAATCTACAAAACTAACGATATCGATTGGAAGAATGCCGCGACAAATAAAAATATTTTTCTTGTTAATACAATTGACGAAACAGGTCTAGACTCCTATGAGATAACTGATGCTTGCCAAACAACGACCTCAGAAAATCCTTCCGCTGAATTGCCAGGAGCTCCTATCGCTTTTATCGCTTCCAGCGATATAACGCCTTCTGTTTATTATGAACTGTCAAGCAGCGCTGTTTCTAATGGTTCACATAAATATTTAATCGCGGCCAAAGACACAGATGGCGTATATAAAAAAGTGGAGGAAAGCCAATCTTATGTTACCTATTCAAAAGGCGCTAAGGTATCATGGACTTCTCTTTTCGGAGTTAAATCATACAAAGTGTACAGGCAAAAAAACGGAGAGAGCAACTGGTATTTAATCGGAGAAAAAGGCACGGGGGCAACAATAAACTTTGAGATAAAAGGAACTTCTTTGATTGATTCGTTCCAAACTACAAAAGAAAAAAAAGAAGAGCCCCTTAATGCAAATTTCACTATCAGATACCCTTTTTATAACACTGAAACTGCAGAAACCCAATGGATTCCTGAAGCTTGTTTCTTGGACCCAAATACCGAATATGAAGTAGGAATAAGCTCCTGCTGTTCTAATGGTTCTTGCGGGCTACCGACAATGGTAAGATTTACAACCGGATCGGGGATTGAGCTGGTTTCGCCGGCGCCAGCCGGGACGGACGGCTGGGCGAGCGGGGGAATCTGGGAAGATAGAAGCAATCCTAAAGACGGTATAAAAGAACATTATACCGACGGTGGCAGGGAAGCGCTTAAATACTATGAATGGAACGACTGGACTAATTGGCCGGCGGAAATGAAAACAAATCATCCGCAAGGTTCTGACCCAAAAAACGCGCCGTTGATAAGGTTCAAATGGTGTGAAGCTGGGCCAGATATCAATTCTTATTTTCTGAAAATGGAAAAAGAAAAATCCGGAACTCCTCCTTGGGAAGGCCACCTCTCGGTTGTAATTACAAAAAATAAAGCCGGAACCCTCCCCAATTCTTTTGACAGAGCCGGCAAGAATGAATTTACCATTGATACCAAATATCAATGGAAGGTAGCTGGCTGTGAAGAACCGGACGGAACCAAATGCGCCACAGTTTGCACAGGGTGCAAAGACATTACAAAAACCCCGCCTGTTTCTTATACTTCTTGCGCAATCGCAGGGACAACTCCTACAAAATATTTATCTGGTAATGCTTGCGCAGAGTATAGCAACCCATGGGAGTTCATCGGAACAGGGAAGCTTGCCCCGCCGGGTTTAATAAGTCCGGTCTACACAAGTAGCCCGGAAACAATTCCTTATGTCAATATGGATGACCTTTTAAAATGGAACCCTGTCACAGGCGCCTACTCTTATAATATAATTATTTTAGACAAATCAGATCCTTCTGATATAAAATACAAAACCTTAGACGCTCTCAAACCAGAAGGATCGTTGGCTCCTCTAACAAATGTTCCCCTTAACTACAACGGCACACCAACGTCGGGAGGAGCAGATTATGTCAAAACATTCCTCTGGGAAAATCTGGATAATAATAAATATGGAAAAATATATACATGGAAAGTAAGAACCTGCAGGGAGATGAAAGGATTAATAGCTTCTATTACAGATGCGTTAAATTGGGCGCTTAGTTTTTTTGGCTTAGAAATTCAAGGAAAATGTTATAACTGGAGTGATGAATGGAAATTTAAAACCACTGGCGAACCACCGACAAACTTATCGGCAGACGCGACAGTAATTCCTGTAAAATTAAGCTGGACGCCTGCTCCCGGCGCCACTTCCTACAGGGTTTTCGTTTCCCAAGGAGCAACCGAAAACGAAGGAAAGCTCGTTTCTTCAAATTCCCTCTTAATTGATTACCCAAAGCTTTTACAGAATATAACCTACGAATGGAAAGTAAAAACTTGCGCTGACAAAGATGGAACATTTTGCGGGCCAACAACTGCCGAGCAGTCTTTCACAACCTTTACCCTTGTCGCGCCAACAACTCCAATCCCAGCATCTTCTGCGACCATCTCAACCGATGGATCTATTAGCTGGGATGACGTCCCCGGCGCCAAAGGATACAAATATGAAATTTCTTATAGCGGTTCAGGAGACACAAGCGCCAATTGCGCCAGCGCAGGAAAAGTTCTGGACGGCGTGACAACATCAAATTCTCTGGCTCTCTCCGCAATGCTCCAAGGAAAAAACAAGCTTTGCGTAGGAGGATATAGCTGGACAGTCCAATCATGTTTAACAACAAACTGCGAAAGCAAAAATGCAAACCTCGCAAGCCAACTCGGAGGGACATCCCTCACATGGACTTTCAATTTGGCGCAATCTCTCCCGTCTAGTCAGCAAGCAGGACTAATTCCTTGCGGGCAAAAAAATAACCTCTCTGACCCCTATGGCATTGACGAAAGGGAGACCTGCCAATTCAAACACTTTTTCGTGATGATAAGAACCATCATTGACTTCCTTCTTTGGAAATTAGGAATTATTGCTCTTGTCCTGCTCATAGTTTATACAGGAGTATTATTCCTTCTCCCGTTTTATTTCAAGGAACTGACCGCCACCACAGGAACTGTAAAGCAGATATGGAAAGCCACCGGCGCCGGCTATCTGGTTATGCTCTTCGCCTGGACGATTATAAATACCATTTTATCTCTTCTCGGCTACTCCTTCGGCGTCCCCTGGTGGAACTTCCAATTTTAAAATCTCCGAAATTCCCAAAATTCCGTAATTTCCGTATTTGCCCTTGACAAATAGGGGATTTTTGCTATAAGGAATATAGGACATTAAATCAGCAATATCCCGAAAAGAACAACTCTGAATTGTCGGAATATCGGAAACTGACTTGATGTCCAAATATAAAAACGAGGTGAATGAAAATGAGCACACACATAAACGCATACGAGCAACACAAGGTTGCCATAGGGATTGGAATATTGATTTTGCTGTTTATAATCGGTTTTATCGCCCTTTCGGCGACAGGTTATTTCAGCGAGAAAACAACAATTGATGCAGGGAAAAAAATCGCTCCTACTGCAGTAATAATAGCGGGAAGCGGAACAGCGGTGGCAGAAAACGACACGAACGACACGGGAAGTGAAGTAAAAAATGTCGTAGTAACAAATGAACCAGTAAAAAAATATAACTCCATTGATGACATAAATCCCTACGAACTTAAACATAAAGATTTGATTGAGTTCAAAGCGATACCACATGTAGACAAATATAATACGCTTAGTTTTAT
>Ga0210049_1000096_pt1 | contig 57817 bp, 51 predicted proteins | sample CryGeyCG2014_300_2_FD_183964 | JGI IMG/M metagenome (GOLD analysis project Ga0210049, IMG submission 183964) | Groundwater microbial communities from aquifer - Crystal Geyser CG06_land_8/20/14_3.00 (SPAdes) (version 2) | ecosystem: Environmental > Aquatic > Deep subsurface > Groundwater | place... | reverse complement strand
AAGTGAAGTTTACGCGGTGCAGGAAAGACTAAACAATAGACCGAGAAAATCCCTTAATTATCTAACTCCTAACGAAGTTATCGCTCTGGAAATTTCAAAAAAGGGGCTCTAAATTCTTGAACTCACCTTCCCGGGCCATTTTGAGCGCTTCCTCGCCGTTAAGCGCGTGATCCACCTGGAATCCGATTTTTGTAAGCTTGGTTTTATAAATATTTGAGAGAAATTTATCGTCCTCTCCCACTAAAATACGCGAGACTCCTTTAGTGTTGTTTGTTTCTGCGCACATAAAATTTAATTGAAAAATTATTTATTCTTTCGCCACAACGCTCCATGCGCGAGCACGAGGCTGGAAAGATCAAAAACTCAAATTGCCATCCGCTCTTTTTCTGCCGCCATAACCTTACGGGCGCGGAGATTCAGTTGCCTCCCAAAAAGGCAAAGCAACATAAAATGTCGACCCTTTTCCTTCTTCGCTTTTAAACCAAACTTTTCCGCCGTTTTCTTCTATAAACAACTTTACCACATTCAGCCCTAAACCCGAACCGTCGGCTTCTTTGAGAACGGCGTTGGAAGCGCGGAAAAACTTGCTAAATATTTTATCCTGGTCTTTTTTAGGAATGCCGATGCCAGTATCAATTATGCTAACGAGGACTTTCCCATCTTTTTTATCCGCGACAACTTTGACCTTTCCGCCTCCGGGAGTGTATCGGATAGCGTTAGAAATAAGGTTTTCCAGAGCCTGAAAAAGATGTTTGGGACTCGCTTTGATTTTCGATTTCAAAGAAGGCGTTTTTTCATAAAAAATTTCCACTTTGCGCTCATTGGCCAGGCCTTTCAATGTTTCTACCGCTTCCTGCAGTATTTTACAGATATCGACCGGAATGGAAGCTTCTTTGTTTTTGCCCATATTAATCCGGGAAACATCCAGCAGATCGTTGACCACGGTGACCAATCGCTGGTTGTTTTCAGAAATCTGCTTGAGATAATCTTTGGCCTCCCTGGAAAGCTTGCCCGCGTCGCCGTCCAGAAGCGATTCCAGCATCCAGCGAATGCCGGAAAGCGGGGTTCGAAGTTGATGGGCCGTGATGGACATGAAATTGTCTTTTTCTTTCTCGATTTTATGACACTCCGTTATATCCTGGAAAACGCCCACGGCTCCCAATATTTTTCCCTTTTCGGTAATCGGCGCGAAAGAACCGGAAATGGGAATATTTTCCGACTGGACATTCAGATAGCAATCGTTGGGCAACACGTAAACTTGAGGGTTTTTAAGCACTTCCCTCACGGGATCGATTTTTTTCTTGCCGTCTCCTTTTCCGCTCATAAATAGAAAATTATCCGAATATTCTTTTCCGATCAGCGGATCGCTTTCAACTCGGGAAATCATTTTCACGGCTGTCAGATTGACAAAAATAAGAGAACAATTGAGATCGGTGGCGAACACTCCTTCACCGATGGATTGCAGGAACCGCAAAATGCCTTCGGCGCGTTTTTTTTGCTCTTCGACCAGCAGGCTGGCTTTTTTCAGTTCTATGGTTTTTCTTTGCAGATCCTGCTCCGAATTGCTGATATCTTCCAGAATATTCAGAATCGCTTTATTTGTTTTTTCTGAATGCTGGTTTTGTTTTTGGATTTTTTCCGTATCCGCGGTTCTCAACTTTTCCAGCTCTTTTTTTCGCGTTTCCGCCATATCGACTTTTTCCAGCATTTTATTAATTTCCACCGCCAAACGGGAAACCTCGTCTTTTCCGGAGATAACTTCAATCGCTAATTGGCCTTTATCCACATTGATTTTGTTGATATTCGCGCTTAGCCTGGACAGCCGCCGGATTACCAGATATTCAAATAAAATTAAAATGACCAGAATGATTGCGATTCCGGCAAACAAGATCGATTTTTTAAAAAACGCGATGGCTTTTAGCCCCTGTTGATATGTATTCCGGTTCATTTCCGCCCGCAATATCAAAACGGGATCGCCGAAAACATCGTTTATCAGCGCGTAAGCGGAAATTTTTTCCTGATTTTGAGGAGTTTCCACGAAAAACGGATGCTCTTTGGAAAGAGCTTGGCGCGGCGCGTCAAACGCGCGATCCAAATTATCCGCGCCATACGGAGAATAGCTGATTTTCAAATAAGTAAGATTGGAAAGCTGCTCCACGGCGGTTTCATCGAAAAAATAACCGAAAGCAATTTCTCCTTTTAAGGGCGCGGTTCCGTCGCTGGAAGTTACGCCCCGGGAAACTATGATTACGGGCCCGGCGGGGATGATTAAAATTCCTTCATATCCTTCCGGAGCGCTGTTTTCTTCCTCCGGAAGCGCTTTTTTCGAAGGAAAATACTGTTCCAATCTTTCAGGAAAAGGCTTTTCTTCTCCTTCCCGATTAACATGTTTTTTAAAGATAATATCTCCGCTTTCATCCGTTATGATTATCAGATTAATCTGCAGGAGCGTCAACGCCTCTTCCTGCAGGTTCACGTCGACATATTCTTCATTTCGATCCTGGACAAAATCATAAGTGTCGTCCCATTGCGCCCAATCCGAAAGCTTAACGGAAAGATCGTCGATTCTGCTTGCCAGAGTGTCATAAGCCCGGGAAATGTTTTCATACGCCTTATCTTCTTCCAGTTTTCGGAAATCTTCGGTAAGATTGGCTGAAAAAATATAGAAAATAACGGCGGTCAAGGCGCCAATGATGACTATAACGGATAAAATCACTTTAATGCGAAGTCGCATATGTTTACTCCTCAATTTTTTTATTTATTCTGCCGCCAATCATTGCAAAGCCCGAATGATAATCAGAGAGGGCTATATGTCTTGTTAAAAATATTTATATCGCGAAACAATTCCGTCCGCTTAATCCGCTTTAAAATCGCTTCCGCTGATAATTAAAATGTCCGCCTCCGGCTTTTGCTCGCCTTCCGGCAACGCGCTTTCTTCCCCGCCGATTTTTTCCATGAGACTTTGGACGAAAGCCTCGTTGTTTCCGGAAAGATCGATAATGATTGTTTTGGCGTAAACGCCTTCGGCGTTGGCTATCGCTCCGATTTCCACTCCGGAAAGCGCGGAAATTTTTTCACTGATATTTTTCGCCAAACCCTTGGTGCTGGTTCCGTTATACACCGCCACTTTGACGGTTTTGGGCGGGGCTTCCTTGAGCTGACTTTCCGCCGGAGTTTGTTCTTCAGAAACAGTCTGCTCCGCTTTCCAGCTCTCGGCGGAAGCCTTATCCGCGCTTTCCTGGTTTACGCTCGACTCGCCCGGATTCCCGCCCTGATCCGGCAAAGAGGGCTCAAGCGCCGTGGAAGAGCTAATGGCCATGATTTCAATAACCTTATTTTCCGCGGGGCGGTATAAAAGGGCTTTTTGCGCTTGAGTGAAAAACAATACTTTGTCTCCATTTTGCGCGTTGGCAAAAAAAGGCTGGTCTTTGAGTTTTTCAATATCCGCCACCGTCGCCAGAGTCGGCTCTTCAGCAGGCAATAGAATAAACTTTCCGATTTTGGCCGCGTAAGTTTGCGCTTCGTTTTCCGCCGGATTGGCTTGAGAAGCGATCTTGTATTTATAATAAAAATAACCGGTCAAGCCCAGCAAACCTAAAACCAAACAAATTGCCAGCGCGATCAAAGACCTTTTCAGCCATTTTTTCTTTTGGTCTTGACTTTCTTCTTTTGCAAAAACATCCGGTTTCGCTTCCGGCTCATCTTTAAACTCTTTTTTATCCGCAATTTGTTTCTCTTGTCCGTCCGGATTCCTCCCTTGATCCGGCGAAGACGGCGGCGTTAAAACAAACGGCGGAATTTCTTGATTGAGATTTTTCAGATCATTTTTTGGCGCTTCTTCAGATTTTTCCGCGGGTATCGGAATGCTCGCAACGGAATTTTTTTTAAAAAAATTTTCCACCAGCCGGGAAGATTTTTCCGCCGGCTTATTTTGATCCGGCTCGCTTGAACTTGGCGCGATTGATAAAACAGCCTGCCTGGCAGATCTCTTTTTTCTTCCGGGTTTTTTAGCCGGAACCGGCTTCGCCGCAGGTTCATCGGGGCGGATGGTTTCTTCCGGTATTATTTTTTCTTTGGATAGGGGTTTTTCTTCATCCACAAATTTGCGCGAGTTATTTAGGTTTAATCAGCGGGAAACGGAAATTACCGTTTCTCCTTCGGTATCGCAAGCTTTGACGGTCACGATCCCGTTGCTGTCGCTAACTATCGTGTATTGAGTGCTGGCCGCCGAACCGGTTTGCGGATCATAAGGGATGGTTTTGAGATATTTAGCCAGATCGCCGGATATGTCCAGACAATACGAAGTGTTGGCGCTGCATTCCCCGTAAGTCGCTTCGCAGCCGCTGCTGGCCGTGCCCAGCTGTTTTTCCGTTTCATCCACGCCCGAAGGGAAGTCGCCTTTATTGTCAATGACATACTGATGCACCGCGCTTAAAATCGTTTCCACATCGGAAGTTCTTCTGGCATCGCGCGCGTCGGCAAAGCGTTGAGCCGGATCCAAAGCCACGAAAGTGACTACCGCCAAAGTGGCAATGATACCGATAACCAGAAGCAGTTCCACCAGCGTGAATCCTCCATTTAATCTTAACTTTTCTTTTTTGTTTCGCATAAATATACTGCCCGCGCTGTTATGATTATTATAACACAAATAAAAAACAAAAAAAACTTGCCCGAAAATATCAAGGAATATACGCGCGCCATGGTATAAAAAAATTAAAACTATTTTGTATCGCGCTTTTGAATAGTTTTATTGTTTGCTTGAATAAACGGTATCAACCCCGGAGTGTAGTAGAGGTTTTAACAACTCTGCAGCCGCAATTAACGCGGACGAATGTCCGTGCGGTGCAGATATCGCTAGATACCCTGGGCGTAAGTCCAAAGGAGTTTCATTTTTTGCATAATTCCATACAAGCAATATTTTTTTCTGTCTATTATTATATCATAACTGCCGGGAAATTTTACCGGTTCGGCGGCCGGCGCAAAACCCAGCTTGAATTTGGTAATTCCGGACCAATTTCCGGAATTTGGAATTTGGAATTTGTCTGGCTTTGCCAGATCTGGCGTAGCCAGAGAATTTGGAATTTCCGTCTTGATTCCTCCTAAATCATACCGCGCGTAGCCCGCTTTTTTCGCGTCTTGTATCGCCTGCCATTGCAAAAGATAGGGCGCCATCGTATTGCGATATTCATCGTCCGTCGCGCCATGGAGATAAGTCGCCGTATCGCCATAGAATATTATTAAATTAGCCGCGATGACTTTATTATTATATTCCGCCACATATAATTTTAAAATATTGCCCGGAATCACCTCTAACATTTTTTGATAATAATTTGCTGAATGAAATTTTATATCCTTCCTTTTTTCCGTTAATTTAATTAATCTGATAAATTCAGTAATATATTTTTTTGTCATTCCGGCCCCGGAGCCGGAATCCAGAAAATCAGTTTCCTGGATTCCCGCCTGCGCGGGAATGACACTAACATATACGCCTCGTTTTTGCGCCAAGTTGATATTATACCGTGTTTTGCTTTTCATTCCGGATAGCAATTCTTCCTCTGATTTGGTAATGTCCACAATCAAAACTTCTCTCGGCTGCATATCATGCGGCGCCTTGCTTATTTTAAAATCAACCTGTTTTTTTATAATTTCCAGCGTTTCTGCATTTTCCGGTTCAATTCTAACCCATCCGGCATTTTTCTTTTTCGTCAAGTCTATTAACAAATTAATTTGGGATTTGGAATTTGGGATTTTATTGGAAATTGGGATTTGGTCATTGGAAATTCCGATTATGGGGCCTCGTGGACAATAAAAATATTTTCCCACCACCGGTAAGATATGTTCAATTATGCTCGCCGAAAAACTAAAACCTTCCCCCTTTTCAAAAGGGGGATCGGAGGGGGATTTTAATTCCAAATGAAAAGTCTTGTGCCCAGCACTTTCCTGAAACTTCCGCCAAATATCCGATTGGAGAAAATTATTGTCTTTATTTAAAGTCATATATTTCATTGTCATTCCGGCCCCAGAGCCGGAATCCAGTTCAATTTAATACTAGCATAGCGGAAAACAAAGCTCTAATCAAAAAGCCCGTGCTATGTATAATAAAAATTACCTATGTTAAATCGGTTTTTTTATATTAAAAAAACGCCCTCGATAATCAGGGTATTTTTTGCTAAAACAAAAATGCGCGCGATTTTCATTATTTATAGTCCCCTAAGGTGGACAAAAACAAGAAATAAATGTTTTTTTGCCCCAACCCGCGCATGTTCGAAAACTTTTTTTCTCCCTTTATAATACCGCAAATGAACCTGAATCTTGTCTTGACAATGGTTGTAAAAAATGAGATTCTTAGACTAAGAAGAAAAACTATGAACGACGCGTTGCGAGTAACAAATATACGTATTTTCATCAAATCCCAACCAGAGATGACTCATGCTCTCGCTCGCTTACTCTCTCTCAAAACTCTAACCGCAGAAAAACTTTTTAGAAATATCTCCCCTTTGTTCGCAAGGGGATTTTTTGTGACGGAAGCGAGAAAATAAATTTATGAGCAGAAAAATCATCCAAAAAGTTAAGAACTATTTAAATAATTATTCAAATAAAACTAACTAAAAGGAGGTGAACGTATGCAAGATAATAAAACCATAACGCAATCAGACGCGGAAATCTCCTTGTATTACATCAAAACTTTTTCAGATACGGCCAGAGAACCGTTTTTGATTCTTGATCCTAAGTTTCAAATAATCGGGGCAAATGCATCTTTCTACAAAAACTTCCAAGTTACAAAAGAGCAAACGGAAGGTAGGTTTATTTATGATTTGGGGAATGGTCAATGGAATATCCCTGAACTGAAGAAGTTACTGGAAGATATTTTGCCTAATAAAAAAGTTTTCAACGATTATGAGGTTTCCCATGACTTTCCTGGCATTGGAGTAAAAACAATGCTGCTTAATGCTAGGCAGTTGGATGCGACCCAACAAATTTTACTAGCAATTGAAGACATTACTTTAAAAAGAGCGATCGAGGTGAAACTTGCCAATTATACCAAAGACCTCGAAAAAGGCGTGAGCGAGAAGACAGAAGAACTTAAAATTCGTATTGATGAACTGGCAAAGATGAACAGTTACATGGTCGGGCGAGAATTAAAAATGGTGGAACTCAAAAAAGAAAATGAGGCTTTGAAGGAAAGACAGAGATTAGAAGAATAGCGGGAAAGAAAATTACGGAGCTTTCCAGGTTTTTTCGTAAACGAACTCTAAGCAAAAAACCTGCTTCCCTCAAAGGCGCTCTTTGGAAAAACAGGCCAAATAAAAATAACCCTCTAACGGGTTATTTTTAATATGTTTTGAGCGGGCCACCTTCGTTTCACCCAAAGGGCGAACGGGCGAGCCTCGCTGATAATGTTTCGAAATTATACGAGCGGGCCGCCTTACGGGCGAGCCTCGCTCAAAAAAATTTCTTGAAATTTTTTTGAGCGGGTAGGGGGAGTCGAACCCCCATCTCAACCTTGGGAAGGTTATATAATGAGCCGCTATACGATACCCGCCTATTATTAAAAATTCGTATATTCGTATTTTATTAGTAATTAGTAAGCTATTTTTTTCCCAAATTCCTAAGCGCCCACTTAATTCTTTCACCCACATCTTTAATATCTTTGGGAGCGGTTTTCAAAATATCCCGGGCTTCGGTCACCGAATAACCCATGCCGGTTAGCGCTTCAATCGTGTCCGAATCCACTACCGCTTCTTCTTTGTCGCCCACGGAAATATCGGCCACTTTATTTTGGAGTTCCAGAATGACCCTTTCGGCGGTTTTTTTGCCGATGCCGGAAACTTTAGTGAGAAGAGAAGAATCTTCGTTTAAGATGGCTGTTTTAATGGTTTTCGGAGAAGCGATGGAAAGAATTCCCATTCCGGCTTTGGGTCCGATGCCGGAAATGGAAATAAGCAATTCAAACATCTCCAGTTCCTCCGGCGCCAAAAAGCCATACAGCGCCAAGGTGTCTTCCCGCACATGGGTGTGTAAAAAAAACTCCGCTTCTTCCCGGCCGGCGATTTTTCCCAGAATATAGGGCGTCGAAAAAACTTTATAACCCAAGCCGCCCGCGCCAATCACCGCGTAGCCGTTTTTGATATATTCAATTTTGCCCTTAATTTTAGCCAACATAAATTAAATTGTTACATTGTTATATTGCTAAATTGCTAAACTAAATATTAAATCTTGATAACCATTTGACCTTTTTAATTCTATCATTTTCCCCCTTTCTTGCCAAAAAATTGATATTATGATAAAACTTACTAAGTATATATCCCGTATTTTTAATATTTTATTTTTAATTTTTTATTTTAAAAAGATTTATGCCTATCAAAAAAGCGGCTAAAAAATACATCCGCGTAACCGGAAGAAAAACCGCCATTAACAATCAAATTAAAGGAATTTTCCGCAGCGCTATTAAAAAAACCCGGGAAGCCGTTGCCAGGGGTGATATTAAAGAAGCTCAAAATTGGCTGAAGAAATCCTTAACGGCTCTTGACAAAGCGGTTCAGAAGAAAGTTCTGCCCAAAAATACGGCCGCCCGCCAGAAATCCCGCTTGAACGCCAAAGTCAAAGCGCTGGCAAAGAAATAAAAGTAAATTAAAAAGTTCCGAGTAATCGGAATTTTTTTAATCTTAATTTTAAAAAAATGTCATTGCGAGGAAGTTTCGCCTCGAAACGACCGTGGCAATCTAATAAACTTTAAAATTAGATTGCTTCGCGGAGTTTATACTCGTGCAACGGGTGCTCGCAATGACAAATCTGATACGGCAAGAAAAAGTAATTACATCTCCGCTATAAATTTATCCAGCGCCAATTCCGCCCCGACTTTTCCCGTTTTCATCATGACATCCAGCTGGCTTAATTTTTGGTAAAGTTTCGCCAATTGAACAAAAGTAAAATTGCGAATTTGGTTTAAACTTTTGCGCACGATAAAAGGGTGCATTTGGGAAACCCGAATGATCTCCCTTTCCGGATAGCTAAAATTTTCTTTTAAATCGGCGACCTTCAGCAGATTGCGCAACTGATAAACCAGCATGGAAAAAAGATAAAAAGGATCTTCGCCTTTACTAAGATGCTGATGCACAAGCAGCAGCGCGTCTTTTTTCCGGCCTTCGGCCACCGCGTCAATAATGGAAAAAATATTGCCGGCAAGCGCCGCCTGGACCAGCTCTTCCACGTCTTTCTCCTGGATAGTTTTTTGATCGCAAAAATTGGCCAATTTCCCGATTTCATTATTTAAAATTCGCGTATCCTGGCCGCAAAAAATTATGAGTTTTTCCAGAGTTTTTTGAGAAATATTCGCCCGGCCAAAAAGTTCCTGCATTCTTTTTAAAACCCATTGCTCTAATTTGGCTCCGGAAAGTTTTGTGAATTCCTGTTGTTTAATTTCTGTCTTTTCGGCAGTTAAAAATTGGAAGAGCGCATTCTTTTTTTGATTTAAAATTTCTTCCCAAAAAACGATTACTAAATCCCTATCTCCTTCTATTTTTTTCTGCTTCTTTTTAAGATAAGCTAAGATATTTTCCTGTTCTTCTTTTGACCCTTGGGCAATTATTCTCTTGATTATCACCAGTCTCTTAGGCGAAAGTAAGTTGGCTGATTCCAAAATATCTATCAATTTTATATCCTTTGTTTCTCCGGGTTTTTCTCCATAATCCAAAACCGATAATCCGGAAGCGGAAGTGTCGCTTAAAAGAAACTTATCCTTAAGGGCTCGCAGTTTTAAATTGGACCGGAAAGCATCCTCTCCGTAAAGAAAAATAATCATATATCCAGTATATTGTATCTTGAAAATATAACAAAATACTAAAAATCTATTCCGCCCTTACGCCGGAAAATGGTATAAATTCGAGATGAAGCGAGCGTAAAAAAACTTCTCTTTTAGCGTAAGCGACTTGAGAAGTTTTAGCGAGTGAATCCGAATTTGTCATTTTCCTAGTCGGGGCGGGCTTTTCTTTCTCCACTTTCTTTTCTAAAAAGAAAGTGGAAATAAAAAAGAAAACTCCCCTTAACGGAAAGTTTTCTTAAATAGATTTTTAAGTTTTTAAACCTGGCTTGTCACCCACTTGAGTCCCGAACCCGGTTCCAACACTTCCACCCAGATTTGTCCGGGAACAAATTTGATTTCTTGTCCGTTGCTGTCATAGAAAAGCAGCTTGCTGTCAATGCTGGATTTGTCTTTTTTCCAAGTGCCTAAAATTTCCTGGCCGTTGATGTAATATCTGGCTTCGCCGGAATCGGAGGTGTCATACCAGGGATCGCCCAGCTGGACATTATTATATTGCCCTTCAATCTGTTCGGAAACCGCCATCATCACCACCACGTTTTTAGGCGCTATTCTTTTTTTATTATTGCGGTCATAATCGGGAGTATTGCCCCAAATACGCAAGAATGAATTAGAGACTTTGTCGTAATCATATTCCACCTCAAAGGGACCGGGAAAACCGACTCTTAAGTGCGCCGTATCCGGTCTTTGATCCAAGGGAGCTTCGCCTTGATGGGCATAACCGGAAAACTGGCCTTCCATGCGATAGCTGAATTCCTTGGAACATTCCAAAAGCTTGCTGAATTTGGCATAGCCGGAATCCACCCCCCGCGCCATGCCAGTCTTGCGATAGCAGCAATCGCCGCCAGGCCGGCCCGCGTCGTTATTACAATTAATATTTTCGATTACTCCGTTATTTAATCTTTCCTTGAAAGCTTCGATATCCGATCTCCCCCAATGGACAAAAATCGCATCCAGACTTTTAGCGATGGGCACAAAATCATGCCGAGCGCTGCGCATCGAGCCTACGTCATCCGGATTGCCGCAAATATAAATTCCCATCAACCGCGTAATGGTCGCCGTAATAACCGGCATTTCAATTACCATATCGGCTTCCGAAAGACCGGCGGCCGGACGAGCCGGAACGTCAGCCGGTTGCATCACCGCTATCGGACGCCGATTCCAATTTTCGCAAGCTAATCCGGAAATCGGACTCACCGGCCCCTCATTGGCCAAAGGGAAACCTTGAGAAGCCTGGTTTTTTAAATCGATTTTTTGAACTTCTTTTTTCTTTGTTCCTAAGAAAAAATAAGATCCGGCAGCCACAATCGCCACCGCGACAATAGCCACTAACACTTTTTGTTTATTGTTCATAATATATTGTTAAATTGTTACTTGGTTAAATTATTAAACGTGAACCTATTGAAAAATTTAAATTTTCGAAAAATTCCTGTTTGAGAATTCGAATTTTCTTCAAAAATTTTCCGAGGCTGCCGTCGAATATGGGGAAATTTTTGACAAGAAAATTCAGGATTCGAGTTTAATTTTGAGGAAATTTACATTCTTCAGTGATAACACTTTAAATATTGAATAATTTATCTCTGGCATTTGGGGCAAAAAAATAAACTTCTTTGGCCCAGCTTCCGACACTGTATTATTATACCACAGTCGGGGCATTTTTCCCCGTTCTTTTTATAAACTTTCAACGCTTTTTGGAAACTGCCCGGAGCGCCGGCGGTGTCCCGATAATCGCTTTGCGAAGTTCCGCGCATTCTGACAGCCTTTTTTAGCACTTTTCTCGTTGAAACATACAACTTCTGCCATTCTTTCCTGTTTAATTCTTTTACCATTTTAACCGGCCGAAGTCCAGCCTCAAACAAAATTTCACTGCGATAAATATTGCCGATGCCGGAAATTGTTTCTTGGTCCATTAAAACTAAACCAATAGCTTTGTTTTTTTTCTTCTTTAATATTTCCTGAAATTTTTTTAAAGTCAGACTGGGACTCATGGCATCCGGGCCTAATTTTTTTATTTCCGGCAATTCGGAAATTTTTTGCGTATCGTCCAAAACAATTTTGGCGAATTTTCTCACATCGGAAAACTCCAATGTCCGATGCGAATCTGCGAATGTATGCGAATCTACGAATGTATTTTTTTTCGATTTATCTAAATCTCTTTTTAAATACCAGATGTGATGTATATATTGGTTAACTTTATCACCAAAATAATCCTGTTTTTTTGATTTTGAAATTTGATCATTGAAAGTTGATTTGGAATTTGGAATTTGGAATTTGGAATTTGCTCGTGCCTTCACGAGCAGGTGTCCGGTCATTTTCAAATGAATATAGAGCGTTTTTTTTCCTGATAAATCGATAAAAATATTCTTGCCAATCCGGCGGATTCCCAAAATTTTCCGTTTGCGCATCTCTTCCGTAAATTCCTCTACCGTTTTTCCTTTGATGGCTTTGGGCCAATCGCTCCAAAAACCGGTGATAATATCACCCTTAATTTTCTGATTTAAATCAGAAACAATGGTTTGAACTTCGGGCAATTCGGGCATATGATTAGTTTTTAGGTTTTAGCTTATAGCTTTTAGGAGTTTAAATTGCCTATCATTTTATTCAACATTTTCATCACTTCAATAAGCAATGAATCAACTTTTAAATAATTTAAATTTTTAGTTTTAAGAAGTTTTTTCGCTATTGCTATTTGTGTTTCCAATTCTGCTCCTGATCCAAACGCAATTCGTAAAAATTGAGTAAAGTCTTTTTTTGTTCCTCTGTATCTGCCTTCCGCAATATTGGAAGCTATGGAAACAGCGGCGCGCCTGCTTTGATTAGTTAAACCATAAATTTCTTCTCTTGGATATCGTTCCGTTAGTTCATACACAGCCACAACCAACTCTATTGATCTTTGCCAAACTATTAAATCTTTATAAGAATTTATTTTGTCCATAAATTTTTAATACTAATATTCTAAAAGCTATCGCCTAAAAGCTAGATCTCCCCCCAGCTGTCGCCCGTTTTCACATCTACCACCAATGGAACTTTGAGTTTATAAACACTTTCCATAATGGCTTTCACTTTTTTAGCAACTTCGGGAGCTAGGCTTTCCTTAACTTCTAAAATAATTTCATCATGCACCTGGAGAATCATTCGTACATTCGTATCTAATTCGTAATTCGTAGCTACTTTAATCATGGCCAGTTTCATAATGTCCGCCGCCAGCCCTTGAATCGGCATATTAATCGCCATTCTTTCCGCCGCGTTCTGCACTTGAAAATTAGGCGAATTGATTTCCGGCAGATAGCGGCGGCGGCCCATTTCTGTTTCCACATATAAATTAATTTTGGCCGCTTCTTTGGTTTTCCGCATATAATCCGCGATGCCGGAAAATTTTTCCATATATTCATCGATGAATTTTTTGGCTTCTTCTCTCTCGATGCCCGCGCTCTCGGAAAATCCATAGACGCTCATGCCGTAAATTACGCCGAAATTCAGCGCTTTGGCGTTTCTTCTCATTTTTTCCGTCACTTGGGAAAGCGGAACTTTGTTGATTTCGGCTGCCGTCGCCCGGTGCACATCTTCGTTCTTGAGGAAAGTTTCCATCATTTTTTTATCCTGGCTCATATGCGCCACCACGCGCAAATCAATTTGCGAATAATCCGCGCTCACTAATTTATAGCCGTCTGCCGCCACGAACGCCGTGCGTAAAATCTGGCCCAGGTCGGTTTTAACGGGAATGTTTTGCAGATTCGGATTGGAAGAAGACAAGCGGCCGGTCGCCGTCACCGCCTGGTTGAAATCCGTGTGAATCCGCGAGTTTTTATCCACCAGGAGCGGCAAAGTATCCAGATAAGTAGTTTTTAATTTAAAAATTTCCCGATATTCCTCGATTTTTTCAATAATCGGGTTGGCTTTTCTGATTTTTAATAATTCTCCCGAAGCGGTGGAAAATCCGGTTTTGTTTTTTTTCACATCAGTTGTCGGAATTTGCATTTTTTCAAATAAAACTTCCGCTAATTGTTTAGGAGAATTGATATTGAATTTATTTTTCGCTAATTTGTAAATTATTTCTTCTAATTTTTCAATTCTCTCCGTTATTTTTTCCGAAATGCCTTCAAAAATCAGGGGGTTAAGTTTAACGCCCCGCATTTCCATTTTGGCTAAAATTTTAACTAGCGGCATTTCCAGATTTAAAAAAACATTTTGCAGATTATTTTCTCCTTTCTGTTCCCGGCTGATTTTTTCCATTTTTTCCGCGTAAATTTTTTTGAGCTTGAAAAGATAATCGGCTTTGCGCGCGTTTTTCTCCCACTTTTTTTCATCCGCTCCGATACCCAATCCCAGTTGCCCGGACTTAATATCCTTTTCCATTTCTTCTCCCAATTGTTCCAACACCAGATTTTCCAAATCGGTTTTGCCTCCGGGATTTAAAACATACGCCGCGATCATCACGTCAAATTCCAGACCCTGATAATCAATACTCAATCCCTGAAAAATCTGCCAATCATGTTTCAAATTGTATCCGATCTTTTTAATTTCTTTGTTTTCCAAAACTACCTTGAGTTTTTCTAAATTTTCTGGTGAATATTCCACCCAGCCAGCGCGACCGGTTTTAAAACAAAAAGCCAAACTTAAAATAGTACTGTCAAAATATTTAGAACCGCTAGTTTCCAGGCTCACCGCTATCTCCTTTTGCTGGTTTAATAACTTTACATATCCATCAAGCTTATTCGCTTCTATCTTTTCTAACTTGAAATCTTTTATCTCACCAGCTTCCTGTAAATTTTTTTTGTCTATATCTTTTTTATCATTATTAGAAATTAGTATATTAGTACTTGATTCGTAATTAGTAAATTCGGGTATTCGTTTTATCAAACTGAAAAAATTAAGTTCCTGAAAAAGCGCTACCAGTTTTTTCCGGTCAAATTCGCGCGTAATCGCCTGCTTGAAATCCAATTCTAACGGAACATCTTTGACGATGGTGGCCAATTTTTTGGACATAAAGGCGCGCATCTTGTCGCGTTCCAGCTTATCTTTAAGCGCCCCTTCTATTTCCGCCAAATGAGCGTAAATATTTTCCAGCGTCTGGTATTTTTTAAGCAGCGCGCTGGCGGTTTTTTCTCCGATGCCCTTGACTCCGGGAATATTATCCGACTGATCGCCGCGCAACCCTTTATAGTCAATCATCTGATCGGCTTTCAGCCCGTAGCGCTCCCGCACCAAACCTTCATCATAAATTACCGTATCGCTCATTCCTTTGCGCAAAGCGTAAACTTTGGTTTTAGGACTGACCAGCTGCAGTGTGTCCAAATCGCCCGTCACGATAATATTTTCTATTCCCGGGTGCTCTGAATTTTCTTCCGATTGCTTAATCATCGTGCCAATCACATCATCCGCTTCAAAGCCTTCTTTTTCATAAATCGGAATATTCATGGCTCTCACCATTTCTTTGACCCGGTCAATCTGCGCGTAGAGTTCATCCGGCGCTTTGATTCGCGTGGCTTTGTATTCTTCGTATTCTTTATGACGGAAAGTCGGACCTTTCAAATCAAAAGTGGCCAGGATAAAATCCGGCTTGAGCTCCTTGATAACTTTAAGCAGGACGCTGGAAAACCCGTAAACCGCGTTGACCAATTCGCCTTTTTTGGTCATAAGCGGCGGCAGAGCGTGATACGCCCGGTGAATCAAAGCGTTGCCGTCAATCAGGACTAATTTTTTTCCGTCCGCCCGGGTGGACGGATTAATCTCGCCTTGGGCGGACTTTCCACTATTTTGAGCCATATTCTTATTATACCGCCGAAAAAGCGGTTTTACAAAAAAATGCGCTTAAAATCAATTACGCGGTTATTATCCAAAACCTTTTTAAAACAATTTTATTTGTATCATAATCTGACGGCCGTTGGATTATGATACATTTCCGGATTTAAAATAAAAATTAAAAGTGGAGGTTTATTTTTCTTTTCTTTTCTCCTTCCCAAGAAAATTTTATCCACTTCGCGCCGGCAGGGATGATTTTTTTAATCCGTTCGGCCCATTCGATTACAATGATATTATTTTTATCCTTTATAATCTCCTCCCAACCTAAATTTAAAATATCTTTTTCATTCACCCTATAGACATCTATGTGGTATATATTCAAAGTTTTAGATTTTGGATTTTGGATTTTGGATTTGTTTGGAAATTGGGATTTGGAAATTGGGATTTCTTTCTTATAATTTTTAATTATAAGAAAGGTTGGGCTGGTATATGGCCCTTTGGCTCCCAAGCCTTTTAACAGTCCTTGCGCCAAGGTGGTTTTGCCGGAACCCAAATCGCCGGAAAGGCAAATTATTTGTCCGGCTTTGATTTTTTTCGCCAATTCCCGGCCTAATTTTCGCGTGGCCTGAAAATTTTGAGTAATTATCGTTTGCATAGTCCTATGTTAAAGGAAAAAGAGAGAAAAGAAAAATCCAAAAATAAGAACATTGACCCCGTAGTAGATTTTTGGCTTTTGTAAAAATATTTTTTAGCATGCAAATAATATCCTTGAATTAGCAAACAGTTTATTTTTATTAATTTATATTTTGTTAATAGCCGGCTGAAAATTCACTACGAGGTTGACAGGCCTAATGGAAACTGCTAATTTAAAGGACTATTTTGATGATGACTAATTTATAGCTTCCCTGACTATGAGTCTGGATCCTCAACAACAATTCAAAAACTTTCTGGAAAAATCCAAGGAAATCCTTATTTTGCTGCCGCAAAACCCCCAGGGAGACGCGATTGGCAGCGCCTGGGCTTTTTATTTTTTCTTGAAAAAAAGAGGTTTTTCACCTACCATTGGACTCTCCGGAGAACTGCCGTTAAAATTTTCTTTTCTGCCGAAACCGGAAAAAATAGTCAAGGAAATTTCCGGCGCCCGGGATTTCGTGCTGTCCTTTGACACTTCCCGCAACAAGATAATCCGTCTGAAAACCGAAGAAAAAGAAGACCAATACAATATTTACATCACTCCGGAAAAAGGCTCCGTTGATCCGCGGGATTTCTCTTTCATCTTGGCTAAATTCAAATACGATTTGATTATCACACTGGGCTGTTCCGATTTGGAAAAATTGGGAAAAATTTACGAAACCAATTCGGACTTGTTTTTTGAAGTGCCCATTATCAATATTGACCGCCAAAGCAGCAACGAAAACTTCGGACAAATCAATTTAGTGGATGTCACCGCTTCTTCCACCAGTGAAATCGTCAGCCTGACTCTGGAACAAAGTTATCCGGAAGCCCTGGATGAAGAAGTGGCTAATTGCCTTTTAACCGGTATTATCAGCGCCACCAATAGTTTTCAGGAAAACAGCACCACTCCCAAGACGCTTTTATCCGCGGCCAACTTGATGGACAAAGGCGCCAAACAGCAAGAAATCATCCGCTGGCTGTATAAAACGCAATCTTTCAATATTTTGAAACTCTGGGGGCGGGTAATGGCCAAACTTAAACTGGAAGAATCGGCTAAATTAGTCTGGGCGGAGCTGACTATTGAAGATTTTGTTTACAGCCGGACTCATCCGGAAGATTTGCAGGCTATTCTGGAAAAACTGAAAGAAAATTACAGCGAAGGCAAAACTTTCTTATGTCTTTTTAATAACACTCCGGAATCCACCGTAGCGCTGGTTAAAGCCTCTTCCCCGGAGCTGTTAAAAAAATTAGCGGAATTTTTTTCCGGAGAAATCAGGCAAGAAATTTTGGAAATTAAAATTAACTCCGGCAATCTCCCGGAAACTGGAAAAATCGTAGTAGATAAGATTAAAGAATTTTCTTTCTAAAAAACGCTTTTCTTAAATGAAATTTATCCGGCTGTTTCCCATAGGGAAGCGGTTTTTTTTATAAAAAATTCTTTCCATTTTTTTATTTCCCAAATCGTGATAAAATACAGCTATGATCAAAGTCCTAAAAACAAAAAATAAAAGATCCGGCAAAGACCCGGGCGTGCTCAAAGAAAAAGAGGCGACCAAGGTTCTTTTCGCCCTGCACCATCAATCCGAGGAAGAACAAACCTCGGCTCTGGCCAACCAGCTCAATTTACCCTATATCGACACCAACCTTATTCCCGTCGACAATGACAGCCTCAAAATGTTATCCGAAGAAGATTCGCGAAAATTCAACCTGGCCATTATTCAAAAGGCCGGCAAAAAAGTTACTCTTGTTTCTTCCCAGCCGGAAAATCCGGCCACCTTGGATTTTCTAAAAAAAATCCAGCAAGAGAAAGGCTGGGACGGGAAGCTTTTCGTTGTTTCCCCTTACAATCTGGAAAAGCTTCAGGAACATTATAAAAAAATTGTTTTCACTGATATCTTAACCCAATTGAGCCTCAATCTGACCGAGGAAAACCTGAAAAATTTTGATCAGGAATTAAAAGATCTGATTTCTCTTAAAGAAAGAATCAGCGAATTGCCCACCACGCAAATTTTAAATGTCATTATGGGCGGCGGCTACAAACTGGGCGCCAGCGATATCCATCTGGAACCGCAGGAAAAAGACCTTCGCCTGCGCTACCGCATTGACGGCGTTTTGCATGACGTGGAATTCCTGCCAAGAACCATTTACAAATCCATTATTTCCCGCATCAAGATGATGTCGGGCATGAAAATAAATCTGCGCGATATCGCCCAAGACGGGACTTTTGAAATCAATATTATCGACAAAAAAATTGATATCCGCGTTTCCATTATTCCGGGAAATTTCGGAGAAAGCCTGGTTATGCGGCTTCTCGATCCCAGCTCCATTCAGGTTACCATGGATAATCTGGGAATGCGCGGATTGGCTTACGAAAAATTGCAAAAACATCTAAATAATCCCAACGGCATGATTCTAACCACCGGTCCCACCGGTTCCGGCAAAACCACCACGCTTTATTCCATTATCAACAAACTCAACACTCCGGATACTAAAATTATTACTATTGAAGATCCGATCGAATACGAAATTACGGGAATTTCCCAGACTCAAGTGGAAAAATCCCGCGGCTACACTTTTGCCGGCGGTCTGCGGGCTATTGTCAGGCAAGATCCGGACATTATCCTGGTGGGAGAAATCCGCGACGACGAAACCGCCGATATTTCAATTAATTCAGCCCTCACCGGGCACTTGGTTCTATCTACCATTCACACCAACAGCGCCGTCGCCACTATTCCCCGCCTGATGGAATTAGGCGTCAAGCCGTCTCTTATCGCTCCGGCGGTCAAAGTTTTAATCGGGCAGCGACTGATTCGCAAGCTTTGCCAATGCAAGGAAGAATATGTGCCGGCTCAAGAGTCTATTGAATCGCTGAAAAAAATATTGGCCATCATTTCGCCCAAATCCAAGCTGGAAATTCCCAAGGATGTCCAAAAGCTTTACCGGCCCAAGGGTTGCCCCAAATGCAATAATTTCGGCTACAAAGGCCGCGTGGGAATTTTTGAAGTCCTGACTATTGATGAAGAAATCGAAAAATTACTGATGGAAATGGCGGGCGAAACCGAAATTACCATGGCGGCGCTGGAGGCCGGCATGATTACCATGTTGCAAGACGGGATTTTAAAAGCCGTCGAAGGCATTACCTCCATTGATGAAGTTAAAAGAGTTACCGGCGAAGGAGATTTTCTCCAGGGAATTTATGAAAAATTAATGGCGCAAACTCTAGGCAAAGGAGTTTTGGTTGATGTGAAAAATTTCCAAAAAACCCGGGAAAATATTTCCAGCTTCAAAAAAATTCAAGCACTGGTTTCGGCTTCCCAAACTACGGAAATCAATCCGATTATTTTTACCGCCGCTTGCTTAATGGAGGTGGGCGATATTCACATCGAACCGGGCGCCGAAGATGTAAAAATTCGTTTCCGCATCGACGGCATTTTGCAAAATGTGGCCAGCCTCCCGCTTAATGAATATCCGAGCTTGTTGGGAGAAATAAAAATGTTAAGCGGTTTTAAAACCGAAGTGCGTGAAGGCGTCATTGACGGCAGATTTTCCATTAAATTCGATCCGGAAATTAAGGATATTCAAGAGCGTTCGGTGGATGTGCGCGTTTCCGTAATTTTAGGCGGTTATGGAGAAACAGTAGTGATGCGGCTGCTGCGCAAATCTTCGATTGAACTGGATTTGGGGAAACTCGGAATCCGCAAAGAAAATTTAGCCAAAATCCAGCAGGAAATTTCCAAGCCCAACGGCGTTATTTTAAACACCGGGCCGACCGGATCGGGAAAAACCACCACGCTTTACAGCATCTTAAGACAGCTTAACAAACCGGAGATAAAAATAATCACCGTGGAAGATCCGATTGAATATCAATTGGAAGGCATTTTGCAAACTCCGGTCAATGAAAAAGAGGGCTATACTTTTGCCACCGCTTTGCGCGCCTTGCTCCGGCAAAATCCGGATACCATGATGATTGGAGAAATCCGCGACGACGAAACCGCTCAAATTGCCATCCAAGCGGCCCTCACCGGACATCTGGTTCTTTCCACCTTGCACACCAATAACGCCGCGGGAGCCATCCAGAGATTATCCAATATGGGAGTTTCGGCTTCCGATATGGCTTCGGCCACCAACGCTTTTATCGCGCAAAGACTGGTGCGCAAACTTTGCGAATGCAAAAAAGAAGTCGAACTCACTCCGGAAGAAAAAGCCAAGATTGAAAAAGTTATCGGCACTATTTCTTCCAAAGCTGGCGTGGTTGTTCCCAAAATAAATAAAATTTTTAAACCGCAAGGCTGCGCCAAGTGCAATGAATTGGGTTATAAAGGCCGCACCACCATCAGCGAAGTTTTAACGATGGACAAAGATATCCAGGAATTAATCGGCCGCGGAGCCATCACTTCCGAAATCAACGCTAAAGCCGTGGAAAACGGCATGATCACCATGGCGCAAGACGGCGTCTTAAAAATTCTGGAAGGCGAAACAACTTTGGAAGAAGTGGAAAGAGCGACGGAACTGTAGCACTCCCTCACCCCAACCCGCCCTCACCTGTCCTATGGACATCCTCTCCCTTAAGGGAGAGGGCTGGGGTGAGGGTCAAAACAAAACCATGAACAATTACTCTTCCCGACTAAAAACCCATTCCCGCAACCTGCGAAAAAAATCCACGCCCCAAGAAATCAAATTATGGTCAAGAATTAAAAACAGAAATTTTCATAATTTAAAATTCAGACGCCAACACATCATCGACAAGTATATTGTCGATTTTATTTGCCTGGAAAAGAAAATAATTATCGAGTTAGACGGCTCGCAACACAAAAGAGAGAAAGATCGGAAATATGACCACGAGAGAAACAACTATCTAAAAAATCTGGGATTTATAGTATTAAGATTTTGGAATAATGAGATTGATAAAAATTTAAATGGAGTAACTCTGAAAATTGAGGAAAAAATATAGATTTTAGACTTTAGACTTTAGAACTTAGACTTTAGACTTAAAAAACATCCTTTCGGATGTTTTTTAATTCCACTAATCTGTAGACAAATCCCAAAACTAGGAGCCTTGGGGAAGAAACAGTGTCGAGGAATAGTCCAGCCGAAACCGAACTACCCGTATCTTGGCAAAAAAGTTCCCAAAATTGATGACAAAAGATAGAAGCCACCAATTGTCTACAGTTTACTGCTAATCATCTGAAAAGGCTCTTGGTATAAGGCTTTTCAAAGATGACTCGCCATACTAGCATAACTTCCAAAATTTGTCAAATTGTGCTATTATGAGCATACCCTGAAGAAACTATTGAAGAATATGAATTTTTGAGAAATTCCTGTTTGAAAACTCGAATTTTCTCCAAAAATTTTCCAAGGCTGCCGTCGAGTGTGGGGAAATTTTTGGCCAGAAAATTCCGGGTTCGAGTTTAATTTCGAGAAAATTTATATTCTTCAGCTATTTATATAAAATAACCTCTTTTTTTATGACCGTTATTGAATCCGAAGAAAAAAACTTATCCCCTTTAAAAACCGCTCTTTCCAAAAGCGCCACGGCTGTAGATAAAAACTTAGATTTGACGCTGCGTCCGCAAAATTTTAAGGAATATATCGGCCAGGAAAAAATCAAAAAGAGTTTAGGCATTCTTTTGGGCGCGGCTAAAAAAAGACAAGAACCGATTGAACACATTTTGCTTTATGGTCCGGCCGGATTGGGGAAAACCACGCTGGCTAACATTATCGCCAAAGAAATGGGGGCTAACATCAAAACCACTTCCGGACCGGCCATTGAAAGAGTGGGAGATTTCGGTTCGATTCTGACTAATTTGCAAGACGGCGACATTTTGTTTATTGACGAAATCCATCGGCTCAACAAATTGATTGAAGAAATTCTTTATCCGGCGATGGAAGATTTCAAACTGGATATTATTATCGGCAAAGGGCCGTCCGCCCGGACCATCCAGCTGGACTTGCCCAAATTCACTTTGATCGGAGCCACCACTAAATTAGGCTCGCTTTCCAATCCTCTGCGCAATCGCTTCGGCGCCACTTACCGCCTGGATTTTTATCAAGACGCTGAAATCGAAAAAATACTTAACCGTTCCAGCCGGATTCTGGGCGTTGATATTGATCCTTCCGGCTTAAAAAAAATTTCCAGTTGCGCGCGCTGCACGCCCCGGGTGGCCAATCGCTTGCTCAAAAGAGTCCGGGATTTTTGCCAAATAAAAAACAAAAGGTCCGTTGACAGCGCGGCGGCTTCGGAAGCGCTGGAAATGATCGATATAGATCACATCGGCCTGGAACAAGCCGACCGGGAAATTCTAAAAACCATCATTGAAAAATTCCAAGGCGGGCCGGTGGGCATCAACTCCATTGCCGCGGCTTCTTCGGAAGAAATTAAAACCATTGAAGATGTTTACGAGCCCTATCTGCTCCAGATCGGCTTTCTCAACCGGACTGCCAAAGGACGCGTCGCCACCCAAAAGGCTTACGAGCATCTGGGCTTATCCTTCCCGCATAAACAAGAACCTCTAACTTTATGATTCAGTCGGTTATTACAATTTTATACGGCATTATCGTCCTGTCTTATGTTTTAGTTTCGCTTTTTATCATTTATCATATTTTCAACTATTCTTTTAATTCGGGCTTTAAGTTTTTCTCCCTTCTTATTTTTACGCTGGTTTCCGCCAGTTTGTTAATCACCAACTTAATGTTTTTTTGGGCGATTAATTGGTCAGAAATATTTTCCAAAATCATTACCTGAATTTTATGCCTAATTACGAAAAATTTCATTTTTCCGGACAAAAAGCCAACGAACAAATTATACTGATGGTCCGGCGGCACTGGTTTAACATTTTAGAGCAGTTTTTTATCGTGTTTTTAATGATTTTGCTTCTCTTGGGCAGTTGGATAATCTTGCCCCTCTTTTTTCCCGGTGTCATCGCTTCTTCATTGAATGTTCTTTTTAATTTTCTGCGGAATCTTTTCGGCATGTTTGTTTGGATAACTTTTTTTCTCATCTGGATCGATTATTATTTTGATGTCTGGATTATTACCAATAAACGGGTGGTGAATATTGAACAAAAGGGGCTGTTCAACCGCCAAGTGAGCGAGTTGGAATTGGCGCGCATCCAGGACATTACCACGGAAGTCACCGGCGTCATTCCGACGATGCTCAATTACGGCGATGTTTTCATTCAGACCGCGGGAGAAAATCCGCGCTTCATTTTCCGCCAGGTTTCCGATCCTTACGGCATCAAAGACACTTTAATGAATTTGCAAAAGAAAAGGAATCGGGAAGAAGCCAAAAATTCCAGAATTTGATATTTCCGCTAAATATGAAGAAATAAAAAAATTTTGTGAAGAGGAGGGCAAAAATTTTATTTTTTTTGTTTTTAATCCTGCTTTTTTTGGGAGGATTTTTTGGTTTTAGAAAAAATGTTTTGGCTAGTGATGCTTGCAATAATCATATTATAATCAGCGAAATTTATGGCGGAGGGGGAAATAGTGGCGCTACTTATAAAAATGACTTCATTGAATTATATAATCCTACAACATCGGATATTGTTATTGATGGTTGGTCGGTGCAATACAACACTTCAGCATCTTCTGGAAACTTTTTAATTACAAAGTTAGATACAAAACTAGAGAATAATATTATAAAAGCTGGCGAATATTATTTAATTCAAGAGGCAAGTGGTAGTAGCGGCGTTGATTTACCAACAACCGATGCCAAGGGCAATATAGCTATGTCAGCAACTGCTGGAAAAGTTGCATTAGTTGATAACGCAGAAAAGATATCTACTATGAACGATGAAAATGTTGTGGATTTTGTCGGATATGGAGGTGCGGCAAATGAATTCGAAGGATTAAAATCAGCTCCTTCTCCAAATAATACACAGAGTATAGCCAGAAAAAGCAGCGTCTGTTTGGACAGTAATAATAATGGCACTGATTTTACCGCACAAGATCCAACCCCTGGTGGTGAAAATGAAAAAATAATACCCGTTTGCGTAGATAAAATTATTTTATCTGAAATATATCCTTTTACCGGTGAATTTGTAGAAGTGGAAAATATTGGAGCTGAAACATGCAATTTGGCTGGGTGGAAAATAAGTGATGAGAAAAATAGCCCGCATGCATTTCCCGTAAATTCCCCCATTGAACCCGGCGGATATGTTGCACTTATAAAGGATTTTAATTTAAATAGTACTAGTGCAGATTCGGCACAATTATTTAATCCGACTAATAGCGAACCAGTTGAAATTCGTTCGTATAAAACCCCCGAAAATAATAAATCCTATAGCAATGAAAAATCTGATGTGTGGAAATGGACATCTAAATCAACATCTGGATTGGAAAATGTTTTCGATGAAGAAACGCCACCAACCATACCACCAAAAGACAATGATTACGCTGGAAAAATAAAAATCAATGAGGTTTTTCCTGCGCCAAAAGACAAAAATGCCGGCAAAGAATTTGTGGAAATAATCAATATTTCCAACGAGAATATTAACCTTTCTGGAATGCGGATTGAAGATGAAAAAAATCATAAAGTTTATTTTACTGAAAAAATATTAGCGCCAGGAGAAATAACTTATCTCGAAGGAAATTTTGAATTGAATAATACTACTCCGGATACAGCTTTTTTAATTGATAAAGATGGCATTAAAGAAAACTCTATAGATTCAGTGACCTATGAAAAGTCCCAATATGATTACGCCTATGCTTTTGACGGCACAACTTGGCGCTGGAACAATCTGTTAACGCCTGGCGAAAAAAATGAATTCGAAAAAAAATTGAAAGTATCTATCGTTAAAATTAAGGCCAATCCCAAGGGAAAAGACGCTGATTTGGAAGAAGTTTATCTCCAAAATAAATCCCAGAAAAAAATCAATTTGAAAACTTGGAGTCTTGCCACCGGTTCCAAAACTTTATACAATCATCCAATCACGAAAAATTTTATCCTTAAGCCGGGAAAAACGAAAAAAATCACTCGCAAATATTCGCTTTTTACTTTGAACAATAAAAAAGGCGCCATTGAACTGCGTTATCCCAACGGCGCGGTGGCTTCCCGTGTCAAATACGATAAGAAAAAGGAGTCCGTCAAAGACGATGAGGTTTATGAGCTCTCCGGAAAAGATTGGCAATGGAACGCCCCCGTTGAAGAAATTCCGCAAGAAGAAACCGCCCGGATGGAAAATATTTCTCCTTCTGAAGAAAATCCGGAAAATATTAATCCAGAAATTGCACCAGAAATATCCGAGGAAGAAATCACTCTTAACCTTGGAAAGTATTCGGCGGAAAATAAATTAGCTTTGGCGGAAATGGGATTTTTACCTGCTTCAGAAGATTTTCTCCAAAGCCGGGAAGCTCCAGGCGTAGTGCTGGGCGCTTTTTCTGCTCGCGCTGAAGTCCGCAAATCCATAGAAATAAAGTCAACTACTGTTTGGCAAAGGGCTATGCAAAAAAGCAATCGGTTTTTTAATTTTTTAATCAATCGACTTGTAAATTTAATTTAAATATTTTCCTTGAAATAAAGGTCTTTAAATGATAACATTGAAATGTAAATTAGATTGCCACGCCCCTTTAGGGCTCGCCTACCTACCGGCAGGCAGGCAATGACAAAATAGAAATATTCGATCCGCCAGTTGGCGGACTAAATTCACAATTCTAAAACTATGTCCGGACATTCTCATTGGGCTGGGATCAAGCATCGCAAGGGAATCAATGACGCCAAAAAGGGCCAGATTTTTACCAAGCACGGAAAATTAATTTCCATCGCGGCGAAAAATGGCGGTAGCGGCGATCCGGATTCTAATTTCCAGTTACGGCTGGCGATTGAAAGAGCGCGTCAAGATAATATGCCCAAAGAAAATATTGAAAAAGCTATCAAAAGAGGTACCGGCGAAATCAAGGGTCAATCTGAAATTCAGGAAATTATTTATGAAGGCTACGGTCCGGGACAAGTCGCCTTGCTCATTAAAACCGCCACGGACAATAAAAATCGCGCTTTAGGAGAGATCCGCACGATTTTAATGAAAGCCGGCGGTAAATTGGTGCCGGCAGGTTCGGTAAGTTTTCTGTTTAACTTAGTCGGTGGCCTGGAAATAGCCATTGAGGATGAAAAGAAGGCTCCGGAAATGGAAATGAAAATTATTGAAGCCGGAGCGGATGATATGGAACGGCTGGAAAACAGCTTTTTAGCCATAACCGGGGCTTCTGAACTGCAAAGAGTTAAATATCTTTTGGAAAAAAATAGCTTAAAAATTGAAGGCGGCGGTTTAATATATCTGCCCCGGCAAAAAATTCAACTTAACGAAAAAGATCAAGCCGCTTACGAAAAACTTCTGGAAGAACTGGATAATCAGGAAGATGTGCAAGAAATATATGACAATTTGTAAAATAAAGTTTACAAATTGTAAATGTCAAAATCCAAATTTCCAATGACAAATAAAGCTCCAAATCTAAAGTTCAAAATTTTTGACATTTAATCATTGGGATTTTATTGGAAATTTGTCATTTGTTATTTGAAATTATAAAACTGAACCTATTTATTAAAAGCCTATGAAAGAAAAAATCAAAACATACCCCGCTAAAACACTCCGAGTTATCGGCATCGATCCCGGCACCGCCACGACCGGCTGGGCGGTAGTGGAAAAAAGACAGGATCGGCTTTTTCCTCTGGGCTTTGGTTTTATCCAGACCGCCAAAGAGAAGACTGAATCGGAAAGACTCCTGGAAATCAGCCTGGATTTAGAAAAAATCATTGATAAATTCCAGCCGCAAGAATCGGCGACCGAAAGAATTTTCTTGTTTAAAAATCAAAAAACCGTCATTCAGATTGGACAGGCCAGAGGAGCGATCTTATTGACTTTAGAGAAAAAAAACGTTAAGCTTTGGAGTTATACTCCGCTCCAAATCAAGCAAGCGGTAACCGGCTACGGCAGAGCGGAAAAAAAACAAGTTCAATTTATGGTGAAAAAAATCCTTAATCTAAAGTCCACGCCCAAGCCGGACGATGTGGCCGATGCTTTAGCTATCGCCATCTGCCATCTCAATAATCGCTAATTTTTATTCGGGCCCAAAGCCCGGCAATTAAAAATATGGAAAACGACATTCATCCTATTATCAGCTTTTTTATCCGGGAAGGCGTGCCCCTGAAAACGGTTATTCTGATTTTAATGCTGCCGCTTATCGCCACCCTTATCGCTCTTTTGCGGCAAGTCTTTGGCGTCAAGGCTTTTGGAATTTACACGCCCCTCATTATCACTTTCGCTTTTTTAGCCACTAATGGCATCCGTTATGGCATTTTCATCTTCGTGGCCGTAATATTGTCCGGAATGATTATGCGCTTCGTATTGAAACCTTTCCGCCTGCTCTATCTGCCTCGCGTCGCCATCATGATTTCCGTCGTAGCCATGGTGATCTTAATTATGCTTACTTTGGGGGGTAGTTTAAAAAGAACAGGACTGGCCGCGGTTTCTATTTTCCCAATCCTTATTATGATCACCTTAGTGGAAAAATTCATTGCTGTCCAAATCGAAAAAGGCAATAAGATCGCTTTCAAATTGGCCTTGGAAACTTTAGTCATTTCGATTGCCGGCTACTATCTGGCCAGCTGGGAATTCTTGATAAAATTTCTGGCAATCTATCCCTGGACGATTCTTTTCACTTTGCCGATTAATGTGCTGTTAGGCAAGTGGACTGGATTGCGCGTCAGCGAATATTTAAGATTTCGAGAAATAATCAAAAAATCTTAATTTCTTTTTTGTTTTATGTTTGAATTTTTCCAAAAAAGCCGTTCGGTGCTGGGAATGAATGCCCGCAATTTGGAGTTTATTCGCCCCCACAATCCCAAGCGCGCTAAGGAAATCGCCGACAACAAGTTGCTTTGCAAAAGCGTTTTGAAAAAGAATGGCATTTTTGTATCCGGGTTGATCGCCAAGATTAAAACGGCCACAGAGTTAGAGGCCTTTGATTGGCAAACCCTGCCCAATAGTTTTGCCCTCAAGCCTAACCGCGGTTTTGGCGGTGAAGGCATTATCGTGGTTTACGGCAAGAAAAAACCTGCCCGCCCGTCTGCTTCGATGAGCGAAACACTGCGGGCAGGTAATGGCTTCGCCACAGGCGACGCGGGCGGGAACCATAATGATGCCTGGATCAAAGCCGACGGATCTTTGATAACCATTGATGATTTGAAAAATCATATCCGCAATATTATTGACGGCTCTTTTTCGCTTTCTAATATTCCCGACATTGCTTTTTTTGAAGAACGGCTGCAACTGCTTAGATTTTTTAAGCCTTATACTTACAAAGGCATTCCGGATATCCGGGTGATTGTTTTTAACAAAGTTCCGGTGATGGCTATGTTGCGGCTGCCCACCAAGGAATCTTCCGGCAAAGCCAATCTCCAGCAAGGCGCCATCGGCGCCGGCATTGATATGTCTTCCGGCACTACCACGACCGCCATCCAAGGCAAAAGTGGATTTATCGACACCGTTCCCGGAACCAGACTGCTTTTAAGCGGTCTCAAGATTCCCTATTGGAAAGATATTCTGACCTTATCCGTTAAAGCCCAAGAAGTTTCCGGTTTGGGTTTTTTAGGCGTGGATATCGCCATTGATAAAGAAAGAGGTCCGATAATTTTGGAAATTAACGCCTACCCCGGTCTCTCTATCCAACTTTGCAATAAAACCGGCCTCAAGGAGCGCCTGGAGCGTGTGAGGGGCCTTCAGATAAAAACTGTCGAAAAGGGCGTGCGCGTCGGCATGGAACTTTTTGGAGGAGAAATTGAGGAAGAAATGGAAAATATTTCCGGCAAAAAAATAGTCGGGTCTTCGGAAAAGATAAAATTTACGCTCCCGGACGGAAAAGAAATCGAAGTTTTGGCCAAAATCGATACCGGAGCCTATTCGACCTCCATAGATATAGAATTAGCCAAACAATTGGGTTTTGGACCAACTCTGGAAAGTTTTTCTCAAATTGACCTTTCCGCCTATAAGCTTCTACCGGAAAATGAAAGCTTGATAAAAAAAGATTTTTTGGAAAAACATAAGGAAAAAATTCCTTTCTTGGAAGATGTGGCGGTTATTTTTTCTTCCAGTGGTTCTTCGCTTAGGCCGGTAGTAAAAATAGAATTTAAATTGGACAATGAAATTGTTTCTTCTTCAGCCAACATTACTGATCGGAAAAACTTGAAATATCCAGTCATCGTCGGTAAAAAAGATCTAAGAAAATTTTTAATTGATGTGAACAAATGAAAAGAGTTTTAATTTTATTTGGAAAATGCAATTGGACTAAAAGCCGGCCTTTTGATAATCCGGATTATATGTATTCTTATGAATATTTTTACGATCTTTGCAGAAAAAATGGAGTGCAAATGTATCGCGCTTCATATCAATGGTATGATTACAAAAAACATATCTTTAAATATGCCTGGATATTCCAAAGCAAGGGCGCTAATTGGAAAAGAGTTTATAATATTAAACCGGATTTAATCTACGACAAAACAAAAGCAGGGCTTGAGGTATATCATAAAAAGGAGTTGGTAGCTAAAAATTATGATTTTATTAATGATTTAAATTTTACTCGAATCATTGATGATAAGTTTATCACTGGCACTCTCTTCAATAAGTGGAGTAAAAAAAGTTGGTTTATAAAAAATTCACTTGAACTTAAAAAAATTCTTAGATTTTTATCATCAGAAAAAATCGTTATCAAGCCCAATAGCGAAAGCGGGGGAAATGACATTCAAATTGTTAATAAGAAAGTAGCCTTAAAAAAGGCAGTCATTGATAGAGAGTATCTGGTCCAAGAATTTATTGATTCTTCCGGAGGTGTTCCGGGAGTCAGTCATTCTATGCACGATCTACGGCTAGTTTGCGTCAATAAAAAAATTATCTATTGCTATATCCGAGAACCTAAACAGGGAAGCTATTTGGCCAATCTGGCTCAGGGAGGATCTTTGATTATTGTTCCTATCAAAAAACTACCCGCTTCCTTGCGGCCGATAGTGGCCTATGCTAGTGATATTTTTAAAATTTTCAATCCCCGGATTTATTCTATCGACTTTATGTTTGATGAAAAAAGAAAACCTTGGATAGTCGAACTAAATTCGATGCCAGGACTTTATTTTACTCCTCAAGAAAAACCCTATATGGTAAAAATGTATAAAGAACTTATAGAAGTGTTTAAAAAAAGACTTGGTGTATAGTTATGCCTAAAAAAAGACATCTAACAAAAAAAAATTATAAATGCTGATGATTGGGGATTATCGCCTCTTTTTAATAAAGGAATTTTCGAATTGGCCAAGAGAGGCGTTGTTACCAGCACAACCGTAATGATTAGAAAAAAATTTATAGAATCCGAAAAGCTTCTTTCTCTTAAAAATATTTCCATTGGACTTCATTTAGATTTATCGGAAAAATCTTCTTTAAAAGAAGTTGAAAATCAGTTAAAATTATTTGAAAAAAAATTCAAAAAAACTCCCTCCCACTTAGACGGCCACCGGCATTGCCATTTGTCTAAAAATAATCTTCTGCTGGTTTTAAAAATAGCTAAAAAATATAACTTGCCCATAAGATCTCGATTTCTGAAAGATAGAAAAAAAATAAAGAAATTTTGTTTAAAAACTCCTGGAAGCTTTATTAGCTGGCACCCCGATCGCCTCTCTATTTTAAAAGAGCGTCTAGCTAAAATAAAAACGGCTGCCGCCGAATTAGTCTGCCATCCGGGTTATTACGATAAAAAATCAACCTATCCTTACAATCAAAAAAGGAAAAAAGAATTAAACTTTCTAAAAAGTCGCCAATTTAATATTTTACTAAAAAAATTTAAACCTATTAATTATAATGAACTTTGAAGTGCCTCAATTTGAAGCTAAAAAGCCAGATCTAGAATCCTTGGATGATGTTTGGTATGAAAGACTTAAAAATTTGGCTGCTTTCATGGATTTTGAATATCTGTCAGGCAATAAAGAAGTTAGAGAATTGGAAAAACAAAAATTTTTAAGCAACAAGGTTAAAAACCCAAGCCTTGATTATCCGGAGATTGAAAAAATGAACTTTGCGCAAAAAGAAAGCGGCCTGCTGGATTTAAAAAAAGATATCCTGCAAAATGAAAGAAATGAGACCTTAAAGCAAGTTTACCGCTGGAAAATAAACGAAAAATTAGCTGAGCTTCGAATGTTGACTGCAACAAAAAATGGAAACGATCATCGAGTTTCTCATTATTCGAGATTTATCTATGGAAGTCCGGAAAAAGAAATTTATAATTATACTCTTTCTCAAATTAAAAAAATTGTAGATGAAAAAATTCTAAGTTCTGATTTCGAAATAAAAGCGGCGGTGGTAAAAATTAAAGAAACTTTACTACAAAATCTATCTTCAGAAACTTCTATTAGCGCCGAGGATTTTAAATCCAAATCAACCATACTAGCAGGGGAAGAAACTATGTATGGAGCAGAAGAAATAAAAACGGCTTTTGAAGCTGCCCTAGAAAAATACTGCCTTTTCGGCTGGAAAATAGTCATAGAAAAAGAAAAAACTGGAGGCATAAGTACGAGCCAAGAAAAAAAAAGAAGTTTCCATTCCAGAAGAAAGAAGACTAAAAAAACTCGATCTTTAATCATTAATTGAACATGAAATTGGAACTCACGCATTACAAAGAGAGAATGGGGAGAGGTCAAAATTAAAATTATTAGGCTTGGGATTAGATAGATCCTTAAGAGGCGAGGAGGGAGTTGCTACCTATCGAGAACAAAGAATTTTGGGGATGGAAGATTTTGCCGGACTAGACGGACATCTGGCAATTTCTTTAGCTTCTGGAATAAATGGTAAAAAAAGAAATTTTAGAGAGGTTTTTGAAATATTAAAAGCTTTCTATTTCATCTCTTCCAAGAAAGAAAAGTCTGAAGCTTTAAAATCGGCGGTTAATTCGGCCTGGGATCAATGCGTGAGAACTTTTCGAGGAACAACCTGCCAAACCCCCGGGGCTTGTTTAACTCGGGACATTGTCTATCGGGAAGGAAATATTGGCATCTGGAATGTGGCAAAAAATAATCCGGCAGAAATTAAAAGGTTTTCGATTGGTAAATATGATCCCGCTAATCCAAGACATATTTGGATTCTTGAGCAATTGGGCATAACAGATTCTGATTTGGATTCGCTTGAGAGATAAAATTAATCTCACTCATAATCCTCTTTATTTGTGCTATAATAGCTCTATATGCCCTATTATAACATTTTTTCACCGCAAAAATCTCCTAATTTAAGCCCTGGAAAACGTCGGGAGTTTAAATTAAACTTCCCTTGGAAAAAAATCGGCAAAATCTTCGGAATTCTTTTTATCGGCGGTTTTTTGTTTGTCGCCGGAGTTTTTTTATATTTTGCCAAAGATCTGCCCAGCCCCGGAAAAATCAATACTCGTTTTATCGCCGAATCCACTAAAATTTACGACCGCACGGGAGATCACATTCTCTATGATATTCACGGGGAAGAGAAAAGAACGCTTATTCCTTTAAATGAAATTCCCGACAGCATCAAATACGCCACGATCGTGCTGGAAGATCAGGATTTTTACAACCACTACGGCATAAAATTCTCTTCCATTGTCCGCGCCCTGCTAAAAGATATTTTGCGCCGGGGAGTGGCTCAAGGCGGATCAACCATCACGCAACAATTCATTAAAAATTCAGTTCTTTCGCCCGAAAGAACGCTCCCGAGAAAAATTAAAGAAGTGATTCTGTCTTTGGAATTGGAACAAAAATTTTCCAAAGACGAGATTTTGGGCATGTATCTCAATGAAATTCCTTACGGCTCCAACGCTTACGGCGTCGAGGCGGCCGCCCTCACTTTTTTCGGCAAGCATGCCCGCGAACTAACTCTGGACGAAGCCGCGCTTTTAGCTTCTCTCCCTCAAGCGCCGAGTTTTTATTCGCCTTTCGGCTCCCATCCGGAAGAATTAAAAACGCGCCAGGAATTCACCTTGAACAAACTGGCTTCTTTAGGCTATATCACCCCGGAAGAGGCGCGAGAAGCTGTGGCTGTCAATGTTTTAACTAAAATCAATCCGCAGCAGGAAAATATTTCCGCCCCCCATTTCGTGATGTATGTTAAAGAATATCTGGAAAAAAATTACGGCCAAGCCTTGATTGAAAAAGGCGGCTTGAATGTTTATACCACCCTGGATTGGGAAAAACAACACCTGGCCGAACAAGCCGTGTGGGAAGGCGCGGAAAAAAATACCAAGAATTATAACGCATCCAACGCTTCCCTGGTCGCTATGGATCCCAAAAGCGGACAAATTTTGGCGATGGTGGGATCCAAAGATTATTTCGACAAAACAATCGACGGTCAGGTTAATGTCGCTATCCGCGAACGCCAGCCCGGTTCTTCTTTCAAGCCCTATGTTTATCTCACCGCTTTTAAAAAAGGCTACACGCCGGAAACTATCCTCTGGGATGTCGACACGGATTTTGAAACCGGAGCTGATAAAAAATACAATCCCAAAAATTATGATGGAAAAAACCGCGGTCCGCTAAAAATGAAAGAGGCGCTGGCCATGTCGCTTAATGTTCCCGCGGTTAAAACTCTTTATTTGGCCGGAATAAAAAATTCCCTGAATACGGCTAAATCCATGGGCATAACCTCCTTAACCGATCCTAATCGGGTGGGACTTTCTTTGGTTTTAGGCGGCGGTGAGATAAAATTATTAGACCATGTTAACGCTTTTTCAACTTTAGCGACTGGCGGAATCTACCGGGAAAAAACCGCCATTTTAAAAATTCAGAATTCCGCCGGCAATGTTCTGGAAGAATTTAAAGCCAATCCGGGAGAGAGAGTAGTTGAAGAAAAATACGTGGCCATGCTGGATTACATCCTTTCGACTAATGATTTGCGCAAGCCGGTTTTTGGAGAAAACAGCCCCTTAAAATTTGAAAATCGCCCGGTTGCCGTTAAAACCGGAACCACGAATGAATGGCGAGATGGCTGGACGGTTGGTTACACGCCCGCCCTAACTGTCGGCGTTTGGGCCGGCAATAATGATAATTCCCCCATGGCGCAGGGTGCCGATGGAGTTTTTGTCGCCGCTCCCATTTTTCGCAATTTCATGGATCAAGCCCTGAAAAATTCCAATATAGAATCTTTCCCTAAATACGAAAAGGAAGAAACCGGCAAGCCGATACTTGACGGCACGCTGGAAATGAATGAAAAAATCAAGGTTTGCGAGATTTCCGACGACAAATATTGTTTGGCCACCGATGCTTGTCCGGAAAGCACGCGCAAGGAAAAAAAGTTTTTTACGGGGCACGATACCCTGTGGTATGTGAAAAAAGACGATCCCCGCGGAGATACGCCTAAAAATCCGGAAGATGATCCGCAATTTAAAAATTGGGAAAAGGCCGCGCAAAAATGGGCCCAAAAAGAAAAAGATTTTTCTGATTCTCAAGCGCCAAAAGATGATTGCGAAGAAAGCGATTTCAAGGATTATTTGCCTTCTGTCAAAATTACCCATCCGGATGACGATGAAACCATTACCAGCTCGCCTTTTTCCATTAAAGCTTCTCTGAAGGCCGGTTACGGGCTTAAAAGCGCCGTATTATACATAAACGGCTCCAAAAAAGATACCCAGGATTCTTCGGATTTTAGCTATAGTTATTCCGTGCCGGATAGTCAAAAAAATACTGATCTGGAAATTAAAATAGAAGTTTTGGACAAAAACGGCAATTCTACTTCTTCGTCTATAGAAGTCACCACTAATATTCTTTAAGAAAGGATTTTTAAAAATGTGTCATCATCCTACGGCCGTAGATTGATGACACATCTAGTTGAAAATTTTATTACGTAATTTTTACCCGCTCTTGGAGGGAAATATGTAATCATTATATCGCTATTTCAAAACCCGGCATTGAGCCGGGGTTTTTTTGGGGGGGGTTATTTAAACTTAATTTCTTCTATTAAATTCCCGCCCAGCTTTTTGTTGATTTTTTTAATAATCTCTTTTTGCGTCAGTCGCAATTCGGAGGCCCAAGCCGAACTGGTAAATTTTACAAAAATAGTTTTCTTTTGAAAATAATCCGGAATTAATTTATGAGCTCCTTGATTGCCGAACTCTTCCCTGATAACCTCGCGAAAAATATAAAAAGCGGTTTTTTCGTCTAAAACCGTTTTTTTAGGGAAAATATCTTTTTTTTGCAGAAGAACTCTTAGCGACTTCATTCTTTTTTCTTTAAATAACTAAAAACGCTCTGCGCCGCAATCGCTCCTTCGGCGGCCGCGGTAATGATTTGGCGTAATTTATTGGATCCGGTGGTGATGTCGCCCGCCGCCCAAATTCCTTCGATATTCGTGGCGCCATCCGCGCTTATTTTAATATAGCCGCCTTCATCAACCGCCAAACCCAGATTCTGGATAAAATCCCCATCGGGATCGGCTCCCACTTCGACAAAAAGACCGTCTATCAAAATTTCCAGCTGGCCCTTGATTTTTTTATCCAGTTTTATTTTTTCCACTTTTTCTTTTCCGCTAACCGCCAAAATGTTGGTGTTATAAATTATTTCTATTTTTTTATTTTCTTTTAATTGTTTTTTCCAATATTCTTCGGCGGGAAGTTCCGCTTTTCGATAAATTAAAAATACCTTGCCGGCCAATTGAGAAAGATGCACGGCGGCTCCGACCGCGCTGTTGCCTCCGCCCGCCACCGCTACGGTTTTATTTTTATAAAAAAATCCGTCGCAAGTGGCGCAATAAGAAACTCCTTTGCCCGCCAGTTCTTTCTCCCCGGAAATATTCAATTGCCGGCGCTTGGTGCCGGTGGCTAAGATAACGGCTCGGGCTAGAATATTTTCTTTTTCCTGGATTTTTATTTCAAAAAGGCGCCGCGCTTTTATTTTTTTAATGGAGATTGCCCTGCCGATGATCATTCGGGGAGAATATTTTTTAGCATGCTCTACCATTTTTTGAGAAAGATCGAAGCCGCTTAAGCCGGTTATTCCCGGATAATTGTCTATTTTATGGCTTTCCGAAATTAAGCCGCCCGGAACCATTCCGATCACCGCGTGTTTTATTCCGTAGCGAGAGGCGTAAATAGAAGCCGAGAGCCCGGCTGGACCTGTTCCAATTATGGCCAAATCCCAAAATTTATTTTCTTCCATAAAAATTTTTACCCTGTTTATTTTGTTAAGTTTCCGTGAGCAGGCGTTTAAAATGCTTTTCCGGATGATTTTTAGTTTTTAATCGGCATAATAATATAAATGTAATCTTCCCCGAGAGTTTCTTTTTCCATATTTACCTCTTTGAGCGCCGCCGGAGAAGAACCGCTGTTGATTAACAGGGCTATTCGCGGAGTATTTAAGGTGTTCAGGCCTTCCAGGAGATATTTGGAGTTAAAAATAATTTCTTGGGATGGTCCTGTTATTTCCAGCTTAAGCTCCGAGGAGTTTTCGCCTATTTCCACGCTTCTGGCTTCAAAAACAACTTTTTTTTCATCACTATTTATTTTTATGCCGACTTCTCCCGATCTTCCGGAGGTAAAAACACTGGCCATTTTAACAACGCCTTGGATTAATTCTTTTTCTCCCTGAATTGTTGTTTTGAATTCTTTAGGAATAATATTTTTATATTCCGGATATTTTCCATTAATCAGGCGTGAAACAATTTTAATGCCTTCCAGGTCGAAAAAAATCTGGCTGTTTTCTATGGTTATCTTAATTGCGCCCTCTTCGGCTTCATTTTGAATAATTCGGGATAATTCCAGAAGCGTGGCGGAAGGAATAATAATATTATTTTTTGATTTAATAAACATTTCATAGGCTTCCTTGTTGATATTTTCATTGTTTAATTTTAACTGACTTTCAGCTAAACGGAAGCTGTCAGTAGCCGCTAAAAAAAATCCCTGCGGATTTAAAATCATATTAACACCAGTAAGCTCCTGCCGGGTTTCGTTGTAACCAACGCAGGTAATTATTTTAGTAATGGCTTTTTTAAAAATAAAACTGGGAATGTTAATTAAAAAATCAGAGGTTTTTTGCGGAATTAACGGGAAATCATCGGCCGGCAAGCCTTTAATGGTGGCCTTAAAATACCCGCTTTTTATTTTTAAACTTTGATCAACCGCCTCCAGGGTGATATTATTCTCTCCTAAAGAAGGCAGATTAGCGATAAAATTTCCGATTAATTTGGCGGGGATGGTTATTTTTCCTTCTTTTTCTATTTTAGCGCTGATTTTAATTATTACTCCAATTTCCAAATTAGTCGCCGAGAGTTTAAATATTCCCTTTTCCGTTTCAAAGAGAATGTTATTTAAAATCGGCAAGGTGTTTTGTTTAGAAACCACTCTTTCTAAATTAAAAATAGCCTTCTTGAATTTTTCCCGGGTGCAAATAAGTTTCATAAATATTAATTACTATTTTATTTAAATATATTTTTTTAATTATTATTTATTAGTTTTTTGTAAATAGTGGAAAAAAGCAACTAGGGTTTCATTTAAAACAAAAAATAAATAAATAAAGGGGGAATAATATATTTTTTAAAGAGGATTTTTTTAATAATATATTTTTTAGGAAAATAATTAACCGTTTAAATTTTAAAATGAGAGGGTTTTTGTCAGGGTTATTAAGTTTTTTTAAGAGATTTTTCCACAAATTATCAACCAAGAGAATATAATTGTTTCTTTAAAATATCCATTTCTTTTATGAGTTTTTCGTTAAAAGTCAATTCTTTTTTTATTTTTTCAAAAGCGTAAATAGCCGTAGTGTGATCTTTCCCTCCCAGACGCTCTCCGATTCCCGGATAAGAATAATTAAGCTCGCTTCTCATTAAATACATAACGATTTGGCGCGGCCGGACAATCTCTCTCTTGCGAATTTTTATCAATAAATCATCCGGCTTGATTTCATAAAAATCCGAAACAATCTTAATGATGTGCTTGTAAGTAATACTCCCCCTTTTACTGCTGGAAACTATTTCTGAAAGAAGCGCTGAAACGAATTTCAGGGTAATTTTTTCTTGAGTAAGCTGGGCGGAAGCGGAAACGCGATTTAGGGCTCCTTCTAACTCGCGGATATTGCTGGTAATATTGGAAGCGATAAATTCTAACGCCTCGTCTTCTATAATTAATCCTTCATTTAAAGCTTTTTTTCTTAAAATAGCCATGCGGGTTTCAAAATCAGCTTGGCCGATATCAGCAATCATCCCGCCTTCAAAACGGGAACGCAACCTTTCTTCCAAAGTGGGAATGGCCTTGGGCGGGCAATCACTGCTTAAAACAATCTGTTTGTTCAGCTGATAAAGAAAATTAAAGATATGGAAAAATTCTTCCTGGGTTTTCTCTTTTCCGGAAAGAAACTGAATATCGTCAATGATTAGCAGATCAATTTTTTGATAAAGATCCTTAAACTCGCTCACCCTTTGATTTTTTATGGATTCAATTAAATCGCCGGTGAATCTTTCCGAGGAAGTGTATCTTATTTTACAGTCCGGGTCTTTTTTAAACACTTCATTGCCGATAGATTGCAAGAGATGGGTTTTTCCCAGACCCACTCCTCCATAAATAAAAAGCGGGTTATAAATTTTTCCCAAGTTTTGGGAAACCACGTAGCAAGCGGCCCTGGCCAATTCGTTGCTTCCTCCGACGATAAAATTTTCAAAAGTGTATTTAGGATTAAGATTGTTTTTTTGATTGATGTCGAAATCTTTTAAAACGGTTTTTTGGGGAGACGGGACTTTGGGAGGAGGTAAAATAGCGTCTAATTTGTTTTCTTTAAAGCTGTTTTGATAGTTAGTAACAATAGAACAAGAAACTTCTTTGACATCGCTCTGAATATTGCGGAGCGCTCTAAGAATATAGAGCTTATATTTGTTTTCCAGCCATTCTTTGGCAAAACCATTGGGAACTCCAATAAAAACCTTCCCGTCTTTATTGGATAAGATGGAAGTATTTTTAAACCAAGTGATAAAATTAGCCTTAGAAATAGAAAGCTCTATTTCTCCCAGAACCGCTTGCCAAAGTTCTTCATTAGTCATATGCGTTTTGTTTGAACCCCCTTTTACTGTTTAAGAAGTATAGCATAAAAAATAATTCACAGTCTAGAATGATTGGGGATAAAAATGTGGATAAACTGTTTATTAAAAACAAAAAAACCATTCTAAGTGTCTTTAAAAATCAAATTTTTAATTGACTTAGTTTATGATAATTGATAAGATTTTAAATAGTTAGTTTAATTGGTAATTTTAAGGAAAACAAATCCCATGAGTCAAACCTATAAACCCAAAAAGTTGAAAAGAAAAAGAAAACATGGTTTTAAAAAAAGAAGTCAAACTAAAGACGGTCGCGAAGTAATGAAGCGCCGAAGAAGAAAGGGTCGGAAAAAAATCACCACGGTATAAATCTGTTTAAAAATGCTTTTCAATGCTCCCTTTTAACAACCGTTTATTTAAAAAAAGAGATTTCGCCAAAGTTCAGAAGATGGGCCGTTTTTTTAATTCCGACCAGATAAGCTTAAAAGTTTTAAAAAATGGCTTAGATGAAACCAGAATCGGTATTATTGTCGGTAAAAAATTTTCCGTGAAAGCAGTAGAGCGAAACAATATGAAAAGAAAATTACGGGAAATTACCCGCCAGGAAATTAAGCAGATAAAAAAAGGCTGGGACGTGGTTATTATGGTTAAAGAAAGCCAAAATAAGGCAAGAACCAGCGAAACGTTAAAAGTAGCTATAAAAAAAATATTAAAAGAAGCCCAAATAATTAATTACCTGTCTTCCGGCCCGCTCCGCCGAATCGAGGCGAGCAGGCAGGGCAAAAAAAAGAATGGTTATTTTTGACCAATTTGTCTATATTCCCATCTATAATTTATTGGTTTTTGTGTATAATCTGCTTCCTTTTAAGGATTTCGGGGTAGCCATTATTGTAGTTACTTTGATAATCAAGTTTTTACTGATTCCTTTAAGCCGCAAGCAAATCGAATCCCAGAAGAAAATGACCGAATTACAACCTAAAATCAAAGAACTTCAGAAAAAATACAAAGATGACAAAGAAAAACAAAGTCGGGCGTTGATGGATCTTTATAAAACCCACAAATCCAATCCCTTTTCCGGCTGTTTGCCCATGATTGTCCAGCTGGTCTTTTTAATCGCTATTTATCGAGTTCTTTTTAATATTTCCCAGGCTAATTTAATGATAAATGGAAACATTCTTTATGATTTTATTAAAAATCCCGATCAAATAAACAAAATGTTTTTAGGTATCATAGATCTTTCTACGGCGGTAAACCTGGGACACATCTCTTTTTCCGAAGCGCCAAAGATTATTTTAGTGCTTTTAGCGGCTCTTTCACAGTTTTTTCAGAGTAAAATGCTTATGGCTAAGCAAAAAACAGCTTCTAATTTTCCCAAGGATGATAAAATGGACTTTTCTCAAATAATGTCCAAACAAATGCTTTTTTTAGGACCGTTGCTGACTCTTTTTATCGGAGTGAAATTTCCCTCCGGCTTGGCTCTTTATTGGCTTGTTTCAACAATTTTTATGATTATTCAACAACATTTTTTGAAAAAAGAAAACGAAGCAATCCTTTTGCAAAAAGTTAAATAAACTATATTTTTTAAGATGGAAGAATTAAAAATAGATGAAATTAAAGCGCTAATGAAGGAAGTTATTGAAAAAATGGGTTTTTCCTGCCAGGAAATAGAAATTAATCAACAAAAAAACCAGGAAGAGGAAATGTTTGTTGTTAATATTAAAACCCCGGATTCAAGCTTTCTGATTGGCCAATATGGAGCGAATTTACAATCATTGCAGCATCTAATGCGCGTTTTAACGCGGAAAAAGATTCAGGAAAGAATTAAGTTTATTTTAGACATTAATTCCTATCGAAAGAAAAAAAACGATGCGGTAGTTCGCTTAGCTAAAGAAGCGGCCGAACAAGCCCTAAGGGGAAAAAGAGCTATTGTTATGCGTCCCATGTCTCCTTATGAAAGAAGGCTTATTCATATGGAATTTTCGGAAAATGACCAAATAAAAACAGAAAGCATTGGCGAAGGCGAAGAAAGAAAGGTTGTTATTAAGCCTCTAAATTTATTATAGCTCTTATGGCGGAAATTGTCGGGAGAAAAATAGCTTTAAATGTTTTGGTTAATAGTTGCGCCAAGGTGCTCTCCACTGTCTTAGCGCTGGTTTCCGTGGGTTTTATCACGCGTTATTTGGGTGCGGAAGGTTTTGGCAACTACGCTACTGCCGTGGCTTTTCTTTCTCTTTTTTCGGCAATGGCCGATCTGGGCCTGTATAATATTGCTACCCGTGAAATCTCCCGTTTTGGAGCCGACGAGAAAAAAATAATGGGTAATGTTCTTTCTTTGAGAATTATCACTTCAACCACTGTTCTCGCCCTAACTCCGCTGATCATCTTTTTTTTACCTTATTCGCGAGAGATTAAAGAAGGGATTGTTATCGTGGCGATGGCTTTTTTGTTTTCCTCCGGTTATCAATCATTAAACGGAATTTTTCAAAAAAATTTGGCGATGTATAAAGTAGCCATCGGAGAATTAACAGGAAAGGTGGTTCAAGTGGCTACAGTTATCCTGACGACTGTCAATAACTGGGGATTTGATTGGATAATTATGGCCATGTTGTTCAATATGGCGGTGAGCTTTGGGATTATTTTTTTCTGGTCCCGGAAATACATTAAAATAAAATTGCAATTTGATTTTACTTACTGGAGAGAATTTTTAACAGAGTCTTTGCCGATGGGAGCGGTAGCCATTATTTCTTTTGTGTATTTTAAGATGGATACTATTCTACTTTCTATCATGAAAAACGGAACAGAGGTGGGTATTTATAACGCAGCTTATAAGGTTTTAGAAAATTCTACTTTTTTCCCGGCGCTTATTTGCGGATTAGTGTTGCCCATAATGTCGCGGGATATCTTTACGAATCGGAAAAGCTTTCAAATAATTTCCGACCAAACTTTAAAATTTTTTATTCTCTTAATCGTTCCGCTCACAGTGGCGACCTTATTTCTGGCAGAAGGGATTATTGGTTTAATTGGCGGAGCGGGCTTTGCTGAATCGGCTCATGTGTTGAGAATCTTAATTTTTGCTTTAGCTTTAATATTTTTCGGGCACTTTTTTAATGCGATTTTAATCGTGGCTAACCTGCAAAAAAAATTAATGCTAGTTTTGTTGGCAGCCGCGGCGGTTAACATCTCTCTCAATTTTATAGCCATCCCCCGTTTCTCATATCTGGGCGCTGCTTATGTTTCAGTCGTGACAGAATTGTTGGTCGTTTTTTTGACCGCCTATCTGGTTATTGCCAAAGTAAAATATTATCCCCAAGTAGACAAGCTGGCTAAAATTCTTTTAGCCGGTCTGCTGATGAGCCTCTTCCTCTTTGTTTTTCGGGGAAAAAACTTTTTTATTTTAGCTTCCGCCAGTTTTTTAATATATTTTCTGGCTCTTTGGCTGTTGCGGGTAATAAAAAATTCGGAAATTATGAGCTTAATCAGCCGGAAAGGAGTGGAAGAATATGAAGAAACACCCTAAAGTTTTTATTATTATCTTGAATTATAACGGACTGGATGTTCTTAAAAAATGCCTTACCAGCGTCTTTAAAATTGATTATTCAAATTTTGAAATTATTTTGGTGGATAATAATTCCTCGGACGGTTCTTTGGAAATGGCTAAAACTAATTTTTCCAAAGCTATTTTTATAAAAAACGAAGAGAACCTGGGATTCGCGGCTGGTAATAATGTCGGGATTAAATTTGCCCTGGAAAGAGCGGCTGATTTCATTTTGCTTCTTAATAGCGATGTGGAAGTTGAAAAAAACTTTCTTACCCAATTGATGGATAATGTGGCGGATAAGGAAGAAATCGGCTTGGCCAGCCCGGTTATTTTTGACGGTCAAACCAGGGAAATCTGGTTTTCCGGAGGACATATAAACTGGTGGAGATTAAAAACGGTTCATGAAAAAAACATCCGGACTGAAAAAATTTTTAATTCCGGGTTTATTACCGGCTGCGCGATGCTGGTTCGAGCCGCGGTTTTTCAAAAAATCGGTCTTTTGGATGAAAGATTCTTTCTCTATTGGGAAGACGCCGATTTTAGTTTAAAATCAAAAAAAGCCGACTTTCAAAATGTAATCGTTTCTTCCAGTTGGATCTACCACTTTGAAAAAAGCCGGGAAAATCCGGAAAATAAAACTTATTGGCTGGTGGTTTCCGGATTGATTTTTTTCCAAAAAAATGCCGGCTTTTTCTTCAAGGTCTGGGGATTTTTTTACTTAAAAATGCGAAAAATAAAAAATTGGCTGGATGTTAAAATAAAAAAAGACCAGATTTCCTTAATGGTTCAAAAAGCTTATCGGGATTTTAAAAATGCCCAATTTTAAAAAACTTTCCATAATCATTGTTAATTATCAAAGCGAATTGTATTTGCAAAAATGTCTCGCTTCTCTTTTTCGGTTTAATCCGGGAATAGATTTTGAAATAGTGGTTGTCAATAATGATGAAAAAGAAAAGTTGGAAAAAACAAAAGAAAAATTTCCTTCCGTAGTTTTGATTAATTCACCCCAAAATAACGGTTTTGGCGCGGCCTGCAATTTGGGAGTCCGGCACGCGAAGGGAGATTTATTATTTTTTTTGAATCCGGATACGGAAGTTTTAAGCGATAATCTTTCGATACTTCTGGATAGATTTGTTGAAAACAAAAAAATTGGCGTTCTTGGGCCAAAATTAGTTACGATGGAAGGAAAGACACAGCCCTGGTGTGCCGGCAAAGATTTTAGTTTTTGGGAATTGATTAAAAATAACTTTGGGGTAATCGCGAGCAGGAAAATTTGGGAATCAGAAAACGAAACTCAGGCAGATTGGGTGAGTGGAGCAGCGCTTTTTGTAAGACAGGAGTTGTTTGATAAAATTGGAGGTTTTGACGAAAAATTTTTTATGTATGGCGAAGATATAGATTTATGCCGGCGGATAAGAGAAGAAAAATACGAAGTAAGATTTTGTCCCCAAGCGTCTATTTTGCATTTGGGCGGAAAAAGCCAAAGAAATTTTTTAGAGCAAAAGCGGCAATATTTTAAATCTTTATGTTATTATCTCAAAAAAACCGTGTTCAGAAAAAAACCATATGGAAATATCTAAACTCCTGTTTTTTTTAGCCTTTTACCTGCCTTTTCAAATCGCCCTTAATCCCGGCGAGGGTTTCGACTTGGCCTCTGTCCGGGTAATCATCATTATTTTATTTTTTCTTTGGGCGGCCAGGGGTCTTAAGGAAAAAAAGCTGATCTTTTCTTATAATAAGCAGACCTTATTGGTTATTTCCTTCCTTTTTTTAAGCCTTTTTTCGACATTTTTTGCCAGCAACAGCGAGTGGTCGGCGCGAAAAATACTTTTTTTCTTTTCGGTCTTCCCGCTTTATTTTGTGGCGGCGAACGTTTTAGATAGCCAGGATAAAATAATAAAAATAATTAAATATCTGGTGCTGGGCGGAAGTTTGGCGGCCTTTTTGGGGATAATCCAGTTTTTTGCGCAATTTATTTTTGGCCTTAAAGCGGTCTATGGTTTTTGGGCCGATTATTTGGTGGCGCCGTTTTTAGGGAAAACTTTTTCTCAAGCGGTGCTGCAAAATCCCAGCTGGCTGGTCAATATTTCCGGCGTTACTTATTTTCGCGCGACCGCCACTTTTCCCGATCCGCACATGTTTTCCTTCTTTCTGGGATTACTTCTCCCCCTAGCCTTGGCGTTGCTGATAGTCAGCCCTAAAAAAATTTGGCCAAGTCTGGCTCTTTCGGTTTTACTTTTAGCCGATATCCTGACTTTTTCCCGGGGAGGCTATCTGGGACTGGGCGCGGCTTTGGTGATAGCGCCGGTTATTTTTTGGAAAAAAATCAGCCGGGATTATAAAAAAATAATTCTGGGCACGGCGGTTTTTTTGTTAATTTTTCTGGCGATTCCCAATCCTTTTTCCTCTCGTTTTTTTTCTATTTTTAATTTGAAAGAAGGTTCTAATTCAGGCAGAATAGAAACCTGGAAACAAGCGGTAAAGGTTATAGGAGAACATCCGGTTTGGGGGGTGGGCATTGGCAATTATCCTCTGGAAATAAAACCGACGGCGTCCTATCGCGAACCAATTTACGCGCATAATACGTATTTGGATATTGCCGCTGATTCAGGTATAGCTAATGCTTTGATTTGGACAGGAATATCAATCATAGCGATAGTTAGTTTTTTTAAAAGATCCAAAGAGCATCTATTATTTTGGGGAGCGGGCTTAAGTTTAATTATTTTTTCCGTTCATTCTTTGGTGGAAACGGCGATTTTTTCTCCGGTAGTGCTGGCGCTTTTTTTGATAATCTTGAGTTTTAATAATTGTCCGCCATCTTTAAATGAAAAAAGAAATTAAATCCATAATTAATCTGGAAAACCTGGTCGGAATTATTTTGGCCCTTTTGCCCTTGTATTTGATAAAATTTGTTTTTTGGGGGGTGCCTTTGAATTTTTTGGAAATAATGATTATTGGCGCTTTGAGCTGGTGGTTGGCGGAAAAGAGATGGCGCCATCCGGACTGGAAAGATTTTTTAAAGAATAATAAGTTTTTTTTTATTTTAATCAGTCTGGTCTTTTTGGGCCTCTTTCTTTCCGTTTTTTTCAATGACAATTTAAAAGCGGGATTGGGAATTATCAAAGGCTGGTTTATTTTTCCTCTCGCGTTGGCTCTGATGGCCGTAGATCTTTTTCGGGATAAAAAAAGCCGAGCCTTGGGTTTTTTTTACGGCAGCGCCGTGGGAGTGGCTTTTTTAGCCTTAGCAGGCTATTTTTTGGGTCAGATGACATACGACGGACGTTTGCGGGGAATCTTTAATTCTCCCAATTATCTGGCGATGTATCTTTCGCCAGCGATATTAATTGGTTTAACGCTGGCTCAAAATAAAAATGTAAAAATAAAAACTGAAAATTATAATTTAAGTATAAAAAGTTTTTATGGTTTAAGCTTGGTAATGATGTTAGGGGTTCTTTATTTGACTTATTCTTATGCGGCTTGGATAGCGCTGGCACTAACTATGGTAATAATTTTTATCTTAAACAAAAAATTTGCGGTGAAACTCGCCTTTTTAGTTTTATTGTTACTAGGCGCTTTATTTTATTTCCAGGCAGATAAAAGCAAATGGGCGGATTTTGTAAGTTTAAATGAAAGATCTTCCCTGGCTTCCCGCTCAATGATTTGGCAATCAGCCGGAAAGCTTATTCAAGATAATCCTTTTTGGGGCGTCGGCTCGGGTAATTTTCAGGAAAAATATCTGGAATATCAAAAATATTTTCCTCCCTATCTGGAGTGGGCCGTCCCGCATCCGCATAACTTATATCTGGCTTTTTATTTATACGCGGGAATTACGGGTTTGCTGGCCTTCTTGCTGCTGATATTTTTATGGATGAAAAAAATTATTTTACAAAAAAAAGAGACAATAGCGATAATTGCGCTGGGAATAATAATTTATTTTCTGCTACACGGGTTAGTTGACACGACTTATTTTAAAAATGACCTCGCGGTAATATTTTGGTTGGCTTTTTTCTTGCCTCTTTAAATTTATCCCAACTTTTCTTTGCCGAAAGAAAAGTTGCAAAAGAACTCTCAGCCCGACTTCAGACTTAGACGAATTCCAGCCTTATTCGCTAAAGCTCCTGATTTTTGCTCCGCAAAAAAGACTGCGGAGCTTTTTTACGCTCATTTCGGCTGAATTCGTTCCTAAGTCTTACGTTAAGGCTGAAATTATTTTAAACTTTTCCGCCTTAGCGGAGTAAAGCGCTATAAATTCGAGATGAAGCGAACGTAAAAACTTCTCTTTTAAGCGTTAGCAGCTTGAGAAGTTTTAGTGAGCGAGTCCGAATTTATCGCTTTACGAGCTGGGCGGGCTTTTCTTGGGCTACTTTCTTTTTAAAAAGAAAGTAGAAAAAAACTAAAGACTTATTTGATAAAGCTTTCCGTCAGTCCGGTTGGTAAAGAAAAGCAGGCTTTCATCAGGGCTTAAAAAGAGATTGGTCGCGTCGGCTTCAACGGTGATTTTTTTTAAATCAATCAAGCGGTTTTTTTCTCCGGTTAAAACATTGACTTTCCAGAAAGTGTCAGTCGTGTTGAATTGGCGGGAAAGATAATCATTGGGTAAAATCGCGTTTTCCGGAATAGAGGCGGGCAGGGCGTAATAAACCGTCCGATTGTCCTTCGACCAGGCGCATTTGACGGTTAAGGTGGGAATTTCCAGATTTTTGTATTCTCCTCCTTTGTCGTTCATAACAGCCAGCTGCATTTTTCCCCCGGTTCTTTCCACGGAATGGCTGGCGAGGATTAATCTGCCGTCCGGACTCCACAGAAAATCGGCGCCGAATTTTCCCTGAAAAATAGTTTTATTTTCTCCGGAAATAAGTGAAGCGGATTTAAGAGTGGATTCGTTGTAAGCGTCCGGATTGTTCCAAAAAGCAATCAGCCCGCTTTGCGGAATGCCGGCGGAAAAAACGGGAGTGAAATTCAAATCGGCGATTTTTTTCCAGTTGTTTCCGTCCGGATCGGAAAGATTAAGCGTGCGTTCTTTTTTAGCGGGGTCGAAATATTGGTACAGGATTTTATTGCTGTTTTGCCAAAAAATATCATCTATATTATCGCCTAGAGCTGTTTCTTTCTGGGTAGAAAAATTAAAAAAAACAAAATTCCAGGTAGCCGGAGTCGGCTGTATCCTAAAAATAGCTTGATTTTTAGCGGGCGACCAAAGGATATCCGTCAGGCCCGGCAATTCTTTTTTAAGAATAAGATTTCTGACCTTGCCATCGAAAGAAATTTCATAAAATCCCTGATCTTTGGGTGAATAATATTTTAGAGCCGAACCGTCTTCGTTTAAAACAGGGGCGAAAACCGGCTCATCGGTTAAAAGAATCATTTTTTCCGAAGAAGAAAGCTTTTTTTCCGGAGATGATTTTGAATCTGAAGATGACGCGGGTGAATTTTTCGAAGCCGGCTTGAAAATAAGAATATAAATTCCTCCCAAAAATAAAAGCAGAGCCAGGCCCAGAGAAGAAAAAATAAATATTTTTTTCAGAGTAGACATATAAATTAGTTGTCGCAACCGCAGCCGGGCACGCTGACATGGACATGATCGCCTTCATCTTCAATGTAGCCGGCGCCGCAACTGGAAGCGGCGCTCATAATGGTTGCGTTGGAAGCGGAACTGCCTTGGTTGGAAAAATCCACCGCGCAGGATTTTCCAGGACTGCTCGTTCCTCCATAATGGCAGGAGCCCTTTTTATGAAAACAGCAATTAGTTTGTTTGGCGGGAACACCTGGGGATCCGGGAGTGCATTGAACCCAGGTTGGATTTTTTTGATAACAATTAACTCCGCCATTGTTGTCAGAAATAGAGGATATTTGAATCGCGTCTCCCAGTTTTTTATGCATGCAATCCAAAAGAGCGTTGAGTTTATCGGAAGCATCTGCGCATTGTCCGGGAACCTGGCTTTTCATTAATTGGCAGGCGCTCTTTACAGCCGGCGGCAATTCCGCTGGAGGTCCGGGAATAGTGGGTGTTGTGGGAACCGCGGCGGCCATTTTAGCTTTTACCAGTTCCGGATTTATAGTATAGAGAATTAAATAAGCCAGGAGGGCTAAAATTAAGCCTATCAGGGCGTCGGTGATAAATCCCTTGGCTTTTTCCATGCTGGCGTTGTTGCCGCCGGAAGCGGCATACATATAGCCGCCGATGACAATCATAATCAAAGCGCAAATGCCGACGGTCCAGATGCCGAATTTATAAAGATTGGAAACAAAAGTCGCGAAATCGTTGGTTGTTCCATAACCGGGGATAGGCTCCATCGGTTCGTAATCCAAATTGGGACCGGTTGTTTCGGCGGCGGAAACAATCAGGAGAGGAAAAATAAAAACAGACAGTAAAACCAGAAAGACGAGAAATTTAACCTTAAAATTTTTAGTCATTTTTTTGAACTTGAGGAAATAAAGCGAAAAGGATCCAGATGGCGGCTAAAAGAACGAAAGCGGTAAGAACCAATCGGAAAAGAAAAGCGAAATAAGCCGGAACGCTGGAAATAAAACTGGCCAATATTCTGCCTTGGCCATTTTGGGCCGCTTCGGATTCATCAATGCTGTCAGCCAGGGTAAAATCAATTATTTGAGAAAGCGGTTGCTCGTAAAATTCGCCCAGAATTACGCCCCAATATTCGTTCAAAGCTTTTTTGGTGTTATTGTCTTGGGTGTAAATCCCCTCGGCTTTAAGCGAAAAGGAAGTTTCCATATTTTCAAAAGCCTTAAAAGACAAAGAACGATCCGTAGTTTCTAATTGGATATCATTCCAATACCAGGTTATGGGCAGATCCTCTTTAGCGGGAAAAGGAACCGAAGCGAAAGGAGCCAAGGCCAATTTAATGGTGGAATCGTCCAGCGCTAAAAATTCCGTCTGGCTGTAATCGGGCCATTCTTTGCCGTCTAAATCTATGTAATGGCCGAGAGTTTTAGGCTTGCTGGTGGATTCGTCCGCGGAAATAATTTTGAAATCCGGTTCGGAAACCAGAAAAGTTTTGTTCAGGCTTATTTTAACGCCGGTTTTTTGATTGGTGGCGACGAGGCTTAAACTTAAAGTGGAGCCCTCAGGCGCCAGAACCGGAAAAAAAATCAAATTGCCTGGTTCGGTAAAATCAGAATCATATTTATAAGAAAGCGCTTGGCCGTTGAGCGTCCAAAGAAAGTCGTAATCTTCTCCGGAAGTAATGTTCGCTTTCACCGCCACGATTTCATCCGGAGCCACCGGGCAAATAGCGGCGTCCACCAGCTGTCCCCGGGAGCCGGCGTAAATTTGGCAAATTTCTTCATCTCCTTTGGCCAGAGTCAAGGAATCGTCAACCAGAGTATGGAAAACGGAAAGGTTGTTATTAAAAGAAGACAACGGAATGATGGCCTCCGCGTAACCCTTGCGGGTTCCCTCGCCGGCGCCGGAGGTGACTTTTTCCGACACGTTAAGTTTGACTTTAAGATATTTGGGCGCGTCGGAAAAATTAGCTTTAAATTTAAGATGGGGAATTCCCGCTCCCGTGGTTTGTTCCACTCCGATAAGCTGGCTTTTCAACAAAGGATCGCCCCATTCTTCTTCGGCGTCGGCCGAATCTCCCATATAAACGGTCCAAGCATAATGCAAAGATTCTTTTTTGGTGGAATTTTCAATCGTGGAAACAACGCTGATCCAATCGGCGTTATCGCCTTCATTGCTGGTGTCGTTGACCGGATTTTCCGGAGAATAAGAAAGGCTCACCTCTATTTTTTCGTTCTTGCCCCCGCTTTCGGAAGGCTTGAGCATATTTTCTAGCAAACACTTGTTGAAATAATCTTTGTTCATATTAAAAATAGTGTCCAGCTCTAACTCACTGGAATCAACAATCTCAATGGCGGAGTTGGTAATAGAGCAAAGAGCTGTTCCATCTTTCTTAAAATCATCAGTTGAGCCACAGCAAGATTGGTTTGTACCTAAGGCTACCTGATATTTTACATTGCTGTCCACTTGAGCTTGAGTAAAAAAATTTTCAGAAACCAAAGAGTGTGTGTCAATTTCATTGCAAACTGCCGCATCTGGCTTAAAATAATCTTTTGTTTCAGTCGTAATTTTTGTGGTTGCGTTCCCTCCCGTCCCTCCCGTCCCTCCCGTCCCTCCTTCTCCCACATCTCCTCCAGTCCCTCCAGTCCCTCCAGTCCCTCCAGTTGCCGTTCCTGTTGCAGTAGCTATTCTTCGGGAAGCTAAGCTAATAGTTTCTGTTTTTATAAAATATTGATAGTCCCCTATAGTGTAACTGGAGGAAGGAGCTTGCTGGGCTTCAACCGGTTTTTGTTTAATCAAAGTTCGAGTAAATTCACAGCCATCCGGACAATCCGGCCAAGTAGTGGGATCGAGCTGGGTGCCATAATTTTTTCCCTCTCCCGGTTCATCAAAATGTTTTTCCAGAACTTTGCAAGTGTTATTGGGAATGGCCCACATTATTTTATAACTGGAATCTTCAAACAGAGTGGAATCGGCCGCGATGCCTTCCACGGCCACTCCCAGCCGATCTCCCGGTTGGTAGGTCCAGGAAAAATCCTTGGCGCCCAAGCCGGTGACATTCGCTTCGTCCGGATGGCCGGTTTCGGCGGTATCCGGGTCATCCGGATTGGTGCGCCAAAAATATTCCTCTCCCTTGCTGAAAGCGTTATCGCCGGTTGTATAGCCGGGCGCGTTGGGGAAAAGATGGAAGCAATCCTGGAATTGATAATCTTTGCCTAATTTAACATCGTAAAAAAAACAAAAATTATTTTTTTTCTTTTGGTCGTCGCCCCCATAGACGGATTTGTAGGCGCTTTCTCCGTCGGACTTGCCGTAATCGGCTTGCGCGTAATCAAAACCGCTGTTGGCGTAAGTCCGCATAGCCTTGATTTTGAAATCTTCCACATCCACCTCGCCGTCTTTATTAAGGTCGCAGCGCGCTTTATTTTCCGCGTTCAAATTTTTTTCCTGGCAAATTTCCGGTTGCAAATACCAAGTATAGTAAAGCGTTTCAGGCTGGTTGGCGAAATTGAGCGGCGTGGCCGTGGCGGTCGCTTTTTCTCCCGGCTTGGGATCGGTCGGGGTAAAAGTGACAGTGACTTGCGGATGAGGTTTTTTTAAACTGGCCACATTCAAATATTGGGCGTTTTCCGTGATCATCGCGTCGTCAATTCCGTATTTTTTAAAAATACACATCACCGCTTTAGCGGGATCAATAAGGCCGAGTGCTTTGCATTTGATGTCTTCAAACGGACCCAGGCCGAATGCGGCTAAAGCGCTAGGGATGTTGAGCAGAGTAAAAAGCGCGATCAGGCAGAGGATTAAACGATTTTGAGGGGAAAATATACGCATAAATTATGGAGTAAGAAAAATTATGCAAGCGTCCAAAAGAATCAAAAAAATAAGGCCAGGCAGATAGGAAAAAAAGAAAGAGCGGCTTTTGTAGGCGGCCAGTCCGCCGAAAAGCGAAAGGATCACCATAGGCAAAGTTTCAAAAAAATAAGAGCTGTAAACCAGAAGCGGAAAAAGAAAGACCGTGGACTGGATTAGAATGGACCAGACGCCCAGTCTTTCCCGCAAAACGGAAAGCAGGAACCCTTTGAAAAAAATTTCTTGCGCCAAAAAGAGCAGATTGACCAAAACCAATTCGTAGAGCAAAAAATAACCGAAGCTCGCTCTGGCGAAAACGGGAGAGGCGTAAACTTTGTCAAATTCAGTATAGCGGATAAGGAGGAAAAAAAGAACTGCTAAAAAAACAAATAGCGCTCCTCCCCAGAGTAATCCGGCCTTCTTGTCTCCCCAGCCGATGCCGAAATCGCGGATATTTTTTTGCAGTACCAGTTTGACGTATAACCAAGGAACAATCAGGAGAAAAAAAATGTTTTTGGTTAAATTTTGCGAATAGTCGTCCGCCGGAAAATAATAAACCATAAAAAAGCAAAAAATCGCCACCAGAAAACTTAAAAATGTTTCTTTCCACTGCTCCAGTGCTTGCTTTTCGATATTTAAGTACATAATTATTTGGATATTTTATGTGAATGTCATCCCGAGCACCCGTTATACGGGCATAAACTCCGTCGAGGGATCTACTTTAAAATTAGAATTAGATTGCCACAGTTGTTCCGAGGCGGAACTCCCTCGCCTGCCTGCCGGCAGGCAGGCAATGACAAAATTGATTTAAGCCGGCGTTGCGGCCATTTTTTCTTCCTTATCAGCCAGCATCCTTTCCTGAAGCGTCAGATAAAAAACCAAAGCTACCGTCAAAGTTTCAATGGGGAAAAAATTCAATCCGAAAAACATTTCCACGGCTGATCCGGCAACCAAGGTCCCGTATCTTTTCGCGAGAGCTTTCGCCATTCTTTGAGCGCTTTTCCTTTTTCCTCCCGATCCGGTAATAAACATAATCATTCCGATAATAAAGGAAACCCCGAAAGTGACCAATGTGCCGATGACCGGCAGCGAGCCCAAGCCCACAAAATCCGAGATGTCTTTAAACAGGGCGAAACATAAAGCGATGCCGTAAAGCCAATCCATAAAAGGGTCGAAATATTTCATCAAGGAAATGACAGCGAAAGTATCCTTGATTTTTTGCGCGTTTGTTCGAGGCGCGCGGGATTGAGTTGTATCGGAAATAGCGGGCATAGTTTTTATTAAATAATAATACCAAGTATGTCATTCCGAGCGTAGCGTAGCGAAGCTGAGGAATCTAATTTAATTAGATTGCCGCGGTCGTTCCGAGGCGGAACTCCCTCGCAATGACAATTTTTCAAATATTTTTAAGCTTCTTCTTCTTCAGCCAGTTCTTTTTTAGCTTGTTCGATCTCCGCGATTTGCGAAGGATCGGTGGTGATAATCTGGTCTTCGCTGTAAGAAGCCACTACTTTGATGGCGACATGCTTGGTGCCGGCGAAAAAAATTCCCTCCCCGACATTGCTTTCCAACAGCAGAAATTTTTCCTGGTCGGTGAGGTAAAAGGTTTCCGTGATGACATCGATGGCGGCCGGCGACTGTTTAAGCAGGATCTGAATGGAAGAGTTGGTGACAATCGGCTTGCCGAAGCGGCTCGACAAAAAATCGTTCACATCCTGGGTAATCGTCGTGAGTCCGGTGTAATACTTGCGGCATCTTTTGGCGATGCCGAAAAGAAAAGAAGCGGCATCGTCGTATTTCATCATCACCCAGGCTTCGTCAACCAGGACGATTCTTTTGCGGATATTGGTGCGCATTTCATTCCAGATGAATTGCAAAACGACATACATGGCGACGGGGCGCATTTCCTCTTCCATGTCGCGAATATTAAAAACCACCATCGGGTTATTAATATCCAGGTTGGTGACATTATTGAGAAATCCGGAAAAAATGCCTTCGGTGTATTTTTCCAGCCGGATCGCCAAATCTTCCCCGCCTTCCATATTGCGCAGCACCTGGTAAAGATCGGACATGGTGGGAAAATCTTCTTTTTTCAAAGCGTTTAAATCAGCTTGGGCGGTGATGTCTTTAATATCGTAAGTTTCCCGGATGGAACGGTCTAAAATAGAATCTTCTTCCGGCGTGATATTGCCCAGCATCAAATGCAAAAGTCCGATAAGTCCGGCGATATTATTGCGCATAACATCTACCGGGTCTTCGTCTTCGCCGACTTTGGGCAGGTCAAAAGGGTTCAGATGATTTTTGGAATTTAAGGAAATTTTAAAGAAGGTTCCGCCGACCGTGTCGCACAGATGCTTGTATTCGTTTTCCGGATCGATAATAATAACTTCGGTTCCCACCATCAAGGAGCGCAAAACTTCCAGTTTAACCAGATAACTTTTGCCGGCGCCGGATTTGGCGAAAACGACCATATTGCCGTTTTCCATGTTGAAACGATCAAAAATTATCAAACTGTTGTTATGGCGATTGATGCCGTAAAGAATCCCTTCTTCACTGGAAAGATTGGAAGAAACAAAAGGAAAAGTGGTGGACAAAGGAGAAGAATCCATGCTGGTGCCGACATTCAGCTCGTCATTGGCCAAAGGCAAGGAGGAATTAAAGCCCTGCTCGGTTTTAAAAATGGCCGGTTTGGTGTAAACCAACTGGGCTTCCAGAATGGCCATAATGGCTTTCACCTGCTTGTCCAACTCTTTTTCCTCTTGCGCGTAAATGGTTATGTATAAGCCGAAGCGGAAAAATTTTTCCGTCCCCTGCTGGAGCTTGTCGCGCAATTCATCGATGTCGCGCATCGCGGTTTCCAAAACCGGATCGCGCACCATGCCGCGCGCTTCTTCAATGTGAATTTGCGACTGGACCTGGGTGGCGGTTTTGCGCAGGTTTTTGAGGATGGTGTTGGTGTCGATGGGATGGATGAACATGGAAATATCCATCGGCATATCAATATTGATGATCGGCGAAAACCAATTGCTGTGCAGGTAGCGGGGATAGGTAATGACAAAAATAGTTTGCGCCAAAGTTTCGCCCACGCGGATATAGCGGGAAGTGATTTTAATGGCGGAAGGCGCGATCAGATCCTGCAGCTTGGAGAGGCCTTCCTGGTAATATCTCTCGCTTAAAAGCACCTCGTCGGTCGGCAACGGTTCGGATTTAGGCTCTTTATTTTTTTTCAAAAAATCCAGCATAGGTAGTTTTTTTAGATTAGTCAAAATTATTTGTAATTTCTTTGAGAGTGTCATTCCGGGCTTGTCGAGCCTGCCTGCCGGTAGGCAGGGAATCTAATAAATTAGATCCTCACGTCGCTTCGCTCCTCAGGATGACATTGTAAACAATGTCACTTTAAATCCAAATTGCGCGTGTCTTCCAGTTCCGTTAAATTGAAAACATTGGAATTGTAGGAATTATACAGCAATTCAATGAGCTCTTTGGTTTTAAGCGGAACCATTTTCAAGCCGATGCCGGAAAGACTGGCGATAATATGGTTCATGCGCTGAAAAAGCTGATTGCGGCAGGTTTCAAAAAGCTCCCGTTTATCCATAATGCTTTTTCTGGGATTAAGCAAGGTGCTAAAACTGTCGAATATTCCCTTTTCCCGGTTTTCAATGGAAGAAAAGGGAATGATGATGTAAAAATTTTTGTCCATAATATTGGAAACCGAAACCAGATGCTGGATAAAATTTTTATATTCGGAAATCTGGAAGCGCAGCAGCTCGCTGGGCTGGTCTTTTTCCTTGCGTTCGATGAAATCCAGATATTTTTCAATGTTGATCTTGCGAGAATTAATCAGGATTTGCAGGGGGAAATCCAGGGAGTTGAGGAAATTTTTATACTGGTTGATAATGGCTTCCTGCTCCTGGGTTGATTTTAAATCGTAATTAATGGCGGAAACGCTTAAAACTCCGCGCAAAGTTCCGTTTTTCAGCACGATGGCGTCATCCTTGACTTCCGCCACGTCCATAAATTGCTGGCTGGTGGATTTAGAGCTCGTTTTGGTTATTTTTTGGGAGTTTAATATTTCCATGTGGTTGTGGAACTATCCAATAAGCTGGAAATTTCCTGAATTTTATCTTGATTAAGGGCTTTTTTCCGGATGTTTTCGCCCGTTTCCGGTTTTTTAATCTTCATTTTTTTGAGAGCCATTTTGAGCTGGTTGTCTCTTTTCCAGACGTAAATTTTGGGGCGCACTCCGAAAAAAACCATCGAAATGAGGAAGCTTAAAAAAGACCGGCCGTTGGGGCGGTAAAAAGCGAAAGCGCCGAAAAAAGCGACGGTCAGAAGGCCGGCAATCACAAAAGAAGTAAAATCCAGCAGATTCCAGAGAACCAACAGAATACCGCCGGCGCAAAACAGCCAGCCTAATTGTTTAGCCGTGAGCGGGCCGACGATTTTATCTTCGGTGTCGATAAATTGGGGAACATTGTGCATCATATAGTCGTTGTCATTCCCGTGAAAACGGGAATCCAGAAAACTTATTAATTTATTTACTGGATCCCGCATCAAGTGCGGGATGACAGTATTTTACAATTATAACACACTTATCCCATTGCAACTCACTGTAAATTAAATGAAAATTATTAAATTAATTTCAAACGACTGTTTTTTCAGGGTTTAGCATGTCAGTTAATTGCGATGGGAGATTACTGATTTATATTTTTTAAATCCACGACATTTTTCGTTGAACCTTGAGGCGTAGTCGGATATCCGGGCAATCTCCAGAGATCGGATTTGTTCGGAGCATTCGGCGGTAAATTTTTAACCGGAGCGGCGGGAGCAAAAGTTTTTTCTTCGGGCAATCTCCAGGGACTGGATTTGATCGGAGTATTCGGCGGCGGATTTTTAGCCGGAGCGGCCGCCGGAGTTTTTTCATTAGAGATTTTCCATAAATCCGATTTGTCCCGCGAAACGGGCTGGATGTCCCTGTTTTCAGCCGGAATTTTGACTGGCAAAGCGGGCGCGGCCGGCGCGAGGTTTTTTTCGTAAGGCATTTTCTGGCGGTAGGAAAACCGCAGGGCATTGATATTTTTTTGTTCTTCTTTGGGAACGGCCGCCGGACGAAATTGGTCAGTGAGATTTTTCGGCAAGTTGTTTTCATTAACGGGTTTGTCCGCCGAAGCTATGTTCCTGGCATTGCTGGTGGAAAAAACTACCTGTTTCATTCTCTTATTAACGGCAATCGGGGAATTTTCATCGAAAGATTTGAGTAAATAAGATAATTTTTGCTTTTCCGGATCGGGTAAATTTTTGGCGTTGGCTCCCTGGAAAAGATATTGGGAACGAGCCATGGATTCGTGCTTTTCATAGCCCAGATTGAAAGTATAATCCGCCAGCCAATTCTTAATCGACGGCCGGACGGGATAAGGAAAATTCCGCAGACTGATTTTACTGGAAGTGACCAACTGTTCCCCCACTTCCGGATAAATCCGCAAAGCTTCGGAAAGCGGCAAATTTATTAAACTTGCTTGAGCGGCTTTTTCATAAGAATCGTCGTCAATAATCCGTTCTTTAATAACTTGAAAAATTTGCCTGGCTTTGGCTAAATCAATGTTCATTTCTTTGGCCAGCGTAAAAGGAAAATCTTCCAACTTCAACTCGCCGAAATAATAACTGCGAATGGCGCG
>Ga0210049_1000094_pt1 | contig 58619 bp, 50 predicted proteins | sample CryGeyCG2014_300_2_FD_183964 | JGI IMG/M metagenome (GOLD analysis project Ga0210049, IMG submission 183964) | Groundwater microbial communities from aquifer - Crystal Geyser CG06_land_8/20/14_3.00 (SPAdes) (version 2) | ecosystem: Environmental > Aquatic > Deep subsurface > Groundwater | place... | reverse complement strand
AAGACTCTTTGGCGATTTCCGAGAGCAAATCTTCACTGGAAAAAGAAGGAGCGGAAATTTTGGAGGGAAATTTGTTTTTTTGCAAAACATTTTCAATGGATCCCCAATCTGATTCAATGTCGCGAGGGGTAACTAAAGTTACCTCGTCTCCCGGCTCCACTTTGAAATATGTGATTGAAGCGAAAAGCACTTTGTAAGCTTTGCCTTCAGCGGCAACAAAAAAATTTTCATCCGCGTCTTGACTCACAATTCCAATTATTCTTTTTCTTTCTACTGGTCCGATTTGTTTATAGATAAAAGATCCGTCGACAGTGATGGTAAGTTTGAGCATATCGCTTTCCACTAATTTGGATTTGGAAGCGTAATTGGCTGGAATGGGATATTGTCGGCCATCGGTTCCAATCATAATTTGCCCGTCAAAAATTCCTTCAACAACTTTTCCATTTTCAACATCTTCTTCCGTCATTTTTCTTTTTCGCCCGGTTTTCTTTTTTCCTTCCAATTGTAAAAGCATTGATTTGGCTCCTTGTAAAGTTTTTTCGGCATTGAGAATCATTTCACGAAGCGCTTGAATTTTTTCTTTATTATTATTTTTTTCTTCCATATATTTTCAATCCCGCACAAAAGCGAAACTCAAGAAATTTTCCGCATTTGGCAGGTTTTTTTGTTTTTATATTTTCGCCCCTATTATGTTTGAATTATATAATTATATCATTTAATACGCAAGGACACGCAAAAAGATTTCAAAAAACTCTTTTTTTATTCGGATTTATTTCAAAAAGGAAAGGTTTGTTTTTTTTCTTTTTTTGTCTTATTATTGAGAAAGATTGAAGAAACAAAAAAAGGAAATAATAATTAAATCAAACAGTTTTATGAAAAAAACGCTTATTATAGGAGCCAAAGGAACATTGGGTCAAGCTTTGGTAAAGGTTTTTCAAAAAGACAAAAATTTCAAAGTGATCGCTTGGGACAAGGAAGATATAGATATAACTCGAGAAAAGGAAGTTCACAAAAAAATCAGCTTTCTCCACCCGGAAATTATTCTGAATGCGGCGGGGTATAATGCAGTGGATGAGTGTGAAAAAGACAAACATGAATATATATTGGCAAAAAAAGTAAATGGTCAAGCGCCTGGATATTTGGCGTTGGCGGCCAAAAAAAACAAAGCTGTTTTGGTTCACTATTCCAGTGATTATGTTTTTGACGGCAAACCTTCCATTCCGGAACCTTCCGGATGCTCTCACTCTTGTGCCACTTGTTCATTGCATCAAGATTTTCAACCCAAGATTGGATTTCAAGAAGACGATCACGTTAGTCCGATAAATAAGTATGGCGAGACCAAATTATTGGGAGAAAAAAATGTTCAAAAAAATATGAAAAAGTTCTATCTGATTCGTTTGTCGCGTTTGTTTGGGGAAAAGGCCGTTTCTTTCAATTCTAAAAAAAGTTTTTTTGACATGATGTTGGAACTTTCCAAAACAAAAAAAACATTGCAAGTCATTGACGATGAAATAGGATGTTTTACTTACGCTCCGGATTTGGCAAAAAAAACCAAAGAAATCATTGATTCTCAAAAACCTTTTGGAATTTATCATATAGTCAATGACGGGTTTGCCAGCTGGTATGACGGAGCGCAGGAACTTTTTTCTTTGAATAAACAAAAAATAGAAATTGTTCCGGTGGAATCAAAAGCATTTTCTCGTCCGGCGAAGAGACCGTTTCTTTCTATTCTCATAAACTCTAAAACCAATCCTTTAAGAGATTGGAGAGAGGCATTGAAGGAACATTTGAAAAATGGATAAATTTCAAATAATTAAAATCAAATAAGTTGAGACACTATTTAACATTATTTTAAAATAACTGACAACTAACGAAAATTTTTATGAGAAATTTAAAAAAACAAGACAAAGAAATTTATCAAGCGACAATGGGCGAATTGAAACGCCAGCAGGAAGGAATGGAACTTATTGCCAGTGAAAATTATGTTTCGGAAGCTGTTTTAGAGGCTTTGGGAAGTGTTTTTACCAATAAATACAGCGAGGGCTATCCGGGTCGCCGATATTATGGCGGGCAGAAATATACCGATGCGGTGGAGTCTTTGGCGATTTCGCGTGCCAAAAAACTTTTTGGTGCCGAGCATGTTAATGTCCAACCGCTTTCTGGAGCTCCCGCCAATATGATTGCTTATATGGCGACGCTTTCGCCGGGTGACAAAGTTTTGGGGATGGATTTGTCTCATGGAGGACATTTAACGCATGGTCATCCGGTAACTTTGGCGGCTCAAATATATAAATTTGAAAGGTATAAAACTAAAGCGGATGGCTTGGTGGATTATGAAGAACTGGAAAAAATGGCAAAGGAATTTCAACCAAAATTAATTCTAGCTGGTTTTTCGGCTTATACTCGTCAGTTGGATTACGCCAAGTTTGCTTCCATTGCTAAAAAAGTTGGAGCGATAACAATGATTGATGTGGCGCATATTGCCGGATTGATTGCTGGGAAAGTTATTCCTAGTCCGGTGCCATATTTTGATATTGTTACCACCACCACCCATAAGACTCTTCGCGGTCCGCGAGGTGGAATGATTATGTGCAAGAGAAAATATGCTTCAGCGATTGATAAAGCGGCTTTCCCGGGATTTCAGGGCGGACCGCATGAGAATAATATCGCTGCCAAAGCGGTGGCATTCGGAGAAGCGTTAAAACCGGATTTCAAAAAATATGCTCGTCAAATTCTCAAAAACGCCAAAGTTTTAGAAAAAGAATTAAGAAAATACAATTTCAAAATAATGTTTGGAGGAACGGATAATCATATGCTTCTCGTGGATGTATTTTCCTCCAAAGGAGTAACCGGGAAGGAAGCGGAGAAAGCGTTGGATGAAGTTGGCATCACTTTAAATAAAAATGTGATTCCGGATGATCCGCGAGGACCGATGGATCCAAGCGGAATCCGCGTTGGAGTTCCGGCGGTAACCACTCGCGGAATGAAAGAAAAAGAAATGAAAAAAATTGCCGGTTGGATCAATCAAACTTTGGAAAATTCTCATGATAAAAAAACACTTCAAAAAATCAAAAAAGAAGTAATGATTTTTTGCAAAAGTTTTCCCATATACAGTTCCATAAAATAAAAAATATTTCTAATTTGGAAATTAAACTCGATTAAATTAAAAAAATGAAAGGCATAATTCTTTCCGGCGGAACGGCGACTAGGCTTTTTCCGCTCACAGCCACAACATCCAAACAACTTCTCCCGATTTATGACAGACAGATGATTTTTTATCCCTTAAACACGCTTATTGAAGCCGGAATAAAAGATATTTTGATTATTGTTTCTCCGGAACATTCGGGACAATACCTGAACTTATTGGGGTCAATTTTTTCTCAAAATAAAATCAGACTTCAATTTAAAGTGCAAAAGATTCCTCGCGGTTTGGCAGATGCTTTTATTATGGGAGAAAATTTTATTGGAAAAGAAAATGTTACTATGATCTTGGGAGACAACATTTTTGAGAAAAATTTTTCTTCGGAAATCAAAAAATTTCGTTCGGGGGGATTGATATTCGCTAAAAAAGTGCGAGACCCGGAACGTTTTGGAGTGGTTAAGTTTGATGAAAATCATAAAGCGGTGGAAATTGTGGAAAAACCCAAAAAATGGATCAGCGATTTTGCCATTCCGGGACTTTATGTTTATGATAATCGCGTGATAAGAGCGGCGAAAGAAGTTATTCCTTCCGAGAGAGGAGAATTGGAGATAACGGAAATTCACAATTTTTTTCTTGAAAAAGGAGAATTGCAGGTCAGTGAATTTTCCCAAGAGTGGTTGGATGCCGGAACTTTTGAAACTCTTTTGGAAGCGGGAAAGATTGTTAAGGAAAAAAAACTTTATGAGAAATTCAATCCGTTAATTAATGAAGCCATTTTAAAATTCAATCAAGAGTTGAAAATTTTGGCGAAAAAGAGATTAATTTAATCAATATAATAGAATTTACGCGTTTACCTCAAAATTACTAAAGCATAAAGTGTGAAATTAATTTAATTCCTGCCGGTTTAATTAAGATCGAAGCGCTTGAGAGAAGTTATCATTATTAATTTTTCGTCAAACGCGTAAGTTCTATAACTAATAAAAATTTAAAAAAAATATGCAAAAAATAAAAAAAGCGATTGTGGCAGTGGCGGGATCGGGAACAAGACTTCTGCCAGTAACTAAATCAATGCCTAAAGAAATGTTGCCTATTGTTGACAAGCCGATCATTCAGTTAGTTGTGGAAGAATTAATAGAAGCGGGTATAGAAGATATAATAATGGTTACAAAATGGGATAAAAAGCCGTTAGAGGATCATTTTGATCATAGTTGGGCTTTGGAAAATGATTTGGAAAAAAATGGGAAAATGGATTTGGTTAAAAAGATAAAAGAAATTGCGGATATGGCTAATTTTGTTTATGTTCGCCAAAAAGGGCCTTATGGCAATGGAACACCAGTTCTCTCCGCCACAAGTTTGGTGGACGATGAACCGTTTATTTTTGTTTGGGGAGACGACTTGGTAAAATCCAAAGTTTCTTTTACCAAACAAATGGTGGATGATTATGAAAAAAATGGAAAATTAATGATTGGAGTGCAAGAAGTTCCTCGCGATCAAGTTAATCGTTACGGAATTGTGAAACTTGCGGAGGGAAGCATGAGAATGGAAGATATTGTGGAAAAGCCTTCCATAAAAGACGCTCCTTCTAATTTGGCTGACTTTGGCAGAATGATTCTCAATCAAGACATAATCAATATATTGAAAAAAATTCCGCTTGGAAAAGGAAATGAACTTTGGATAGTGGATGCTATTAGAGAATATATCAAAAGTGGAGGAGAATTTTACGCGAAAAAAGTGGAAGAAGGCGAATGGATGACTACTGGGGATCCTTTGAATTATTTGAAAGCCACTTTGGCTTACGCTTTTGAAAGGGAAGATATAAACAGCGAGTTGAGAAAATATATTAAATCGTTTTTTTAAAATATGAAAATTGCTATTCAGGCGGCTGATCTTGATTGTTCCAGGATTGATGGCACGCGAGTTTATATAAAAAATATGTTGAGATTTTTTGGGCGTCTGGATAAAAGCAGTCGTTTTTTGATTTATCATAAAAAAAATTTCAATTCGCAATTAGCGCCTCCGAATTTTTCCAACTATAAAATTATCTCTCAAAACAGTCCTTTTTTTTGGACTCAAACTCGTTTTTGTTTTTCTCTTTTAAAAGAGAAACCGGATGTTCTTTGGATGCCGATGCATAATGTTCCTTATTTGGCAGTCAAAAAAATAAGAACTTTTGTAACCATTCATGATTTGGCGTTCAAATATTTTCCGGAAATGTTTTCTTTTAGCGAACTTGGAAAATTGAATTTTTTGACTTCCATGGCGATTGAAAAAAGTTATAAGATTATAACTATCTCTCAATCTTCCAAAGGAGATATCTTGAAATTTTATCCGCAAGTTAAAGCGGAAAAAATAAAAGTTATCAGTCATGGATTTGACAAGGGAATTTACGGAGAAGATAAAAATCTGAAGGAGGAAGAAAACATAAAAAGCAAATTTAAAATTGGGGGGAAATATATTCTATATTTAGGCGCTTTGCAACCGCGAAAAAATCTGGAAATTTTGATTGAAGCTTTTGAAAAAATAAAAAATCGGGAAGTGCATTTTTGTCGGGGCGAAAATATCAAAAATGATTTTGGTAAAGATTTAAAATTGGTTTTAGCGGGAAAAAAGGCTTGGCTTTGGAAGAATATTTTTGAAAGAATCAAAAAAAGTCATTATGCTAAAGATATCATAACTCCGGGGAAAATAAATTTTTCCGATGTCGGAAATTTGATGCGAGGCGCGGAAGTTTTTTGTTTTCCGTCTCTTTACGAAGGTTTTGGTCTACCGATTTTGGAAGCAATGTCGGCGGGAGTTCCGGTGGTAACTTCTTTCAATTCATCTCTTCCAGAAGTGGCGGGAGAGGCGGCGCTTTATTTTAACGGATATAATGCGGAAGAGTTGAAAGAAAAATTGGAAAGTGTTTTGAAAGATTCCGTACTGAGAAAAGAACTGGTTGAAAAAGGAAAAAAACAGGTGGAAAAATTTTCGTGGGAAAAATGCGCTCAGGAAACTTTAAATTTTTTGAAAGAAGGATAAGCGGAAACTTTTGAAAATTTTTTTTTAAACTTTATCTTCCTTAAAGATTAAGATTTATCTTTTGCGAATAAAACCTTAAAAAGGAAAAATATCGTCGCAAGAGATAAAAAAAGAATTGCGAAATTAAGTTCTAAATTAAGTTTAAAAAGAGAGTTAAAAATCAAAAATGAAGAAAAAAAGATTACGATAAATTTTGTTTTTTTTGAGATTGATTTTTTTTCAATTTTTATCTCCAAAATATTCCCCAAAATAAAAAGTGTTGTCATTGTGACAAAAAGAATTAAAAAGGAACGAGTAAAACTAAAATGAGAGGAAATAATTCCCGGTAAAACACTTTCCGCCAAAAAAGAAGATGTCAAGAAAAGAAGCCACAGAAAAAGAAAATCCGCAAGAAGCTTGTATAAAATCAAATATATTCTTTTTCTATTTTGAAATTGAAATTCCATAACGCAAAATTATCTTGTTAAATATATCCAAAAGAGACATTTTCAAATTTGAAATGTTCCAATCTTTTTTGAAAATCACTTCCAACGAAGAAGCCTGAAAATCATCGGCGGGAACAAGCTGAAATTGGTATTCGGAATTGGTTAAGTTTTCAAAAGAAGCAAGGATCATTTCGCAAGAATAAGCGGGACGAAAAGTTCCATTTTTTTTGAGTTGGCAATTTATGGTGTCGGATATGGTTGCTTTTACCAGTGACTTTTTCAACCAAGATTGGGCGATTTTTTCCGAAGGCAAAAGATGTTTTTTATTTTCTTTTATCAAATAATATTGAGAATTTTCTTGCGATTGAAAAACCGTTCCGTCCGGATGAGGGGAATATATGGTAAAAAGTTTAGTTTTTTCATAAAATCCCATTTCATCTTCTCCGATCGGGATAATGTCTTCCCAAAGAAAACCTTTATTTTGAAAAGTTTCGGGATTGTTAATGGGGAAAATTTTTCCGGAACTGATTATGTAAACCGAGATTCCATTGGAAACCAAAGTCCCATCCGCAAATCCGATTGGTTGCTCGGAGACCGGGAATATATTTAAAAAATCCGGATTTTTAACGATAGCTTGGTTTTCTTCGTATTGAGAAAGAAAAGCTTCGCGCGAAAAAAATTTTTTCAAAGTTTGATTTTCCAGAATATAAAAGTTGTCTTCTATTTTTAATAAAGACGAGTTAGGATAAGAATCTTGAAAGGAAATATCATTTCCCGAAAGATTATAGTGCAATTCTTCTTTGGAAACATTCATAAATTGTTCCGGCGAATAACCCAAATTTTTTAATGTTTCTGGCGAAGAAAATTTTCGCGCTTTTTCTTCGGAGATTATAAAATAATCGGCTTCATTCTTAATCAGTGTTCCATTTTTGAATCCAAAAGGTTTGTCTTCCGGATAAGAAAAAGCGCGATAGGATTTTTTGGCAAAAATTTCAACGGACGGCAAAGAAGAATTTTTGCTTGATTTGAGATTGATTTTGACTTTGGAATAGGATCCCAAAGGAATGGCGGAGAAAAAAAAGCCTTCTTTTTTAATTTCTTTTTGGTTGATTTCCGAATTATCTTTCAAATAGGGTTGAGGCAGAGTGTTTTTTTCCGAATGAATTGTTTCAAAAGAAAAAATATAACGGCGGTTGGGAAAAAAAATAGAGAAAAGAATAAAAACAAAAAAAAGCAATGCTATCAAATAAAGGCTTATTCTGAGCCAAAAATAAAGGACGCGATCTTTTTTTTCCAATTTAATTTGGGGAGTTAAATCAAACATAATTATTTTTCATTTAGCAAATATATTTTTCCGTGAACATTTTTTGTTTGCCAAACAGGAAATTCAAAATTATTTTTAGATTTGCTTGTCAGATGATTATTTTCCAGCGCGTAATTTTCAACGGGGATCATTTTTTTCGCCCAATTTTTTTCTTGATAATTTTTCAAATTTTCATCCGGAATAATCAAAAAAATTCGGGAAAATTTTTTTTGGTCTATTTTTTCCAAATCATCGGGATTAAAAAAATAAACGGCTTGTTTCCCGAAATAAGTGTTTAGCGGTCCTGCCATCATTGACCATCCGTCTCCAGTAGCCAGTCTATCCACTAAAATTAAATCTTGAGAGGAAAAATTTTGACTTATTTTTTCAATTTGAAACATTAAATTTTTGTTTTCTTGAAAACGAAAAGAAGGCCAAGTTACAGTCAAATTGGAAACCAAAAGAGCACCCGAAAGAACGAAAAAAATCCATTTTTTCTTTTGGAAAAAAACATCCAAAAAAATAACGCTCAAAAGAATACTAACAGGAATAATGGAAAAAACAAAGCGACGCAACATCCAAGGATGATCGGAGGAAATGGCCGGATTAATCAAATAGAAAAAAGAAGGCAGAAGGATAAAATAGGGAATCAAAACATTCAATTGTTTCTTTTTCAAAAAATAAAAAAATCCGCCAAAACCCAAAAATAAAAATGACAAAAAAGAATATGTCTCGGCAAGACGGAAAACATTCAAAACCGAATTTCCCTCTAAAATTTTTTCTCCCAAATTCCCGCCCAAAAAACCGACAGATTTCAAGAATCCTTTGGCGAAAGAAGCGTAAAAATGAAGATGAACGGGGAAACTGAGCCAAAATATTCCTCCCAAAAGCAATAAGGGGGGAAGAATGCTTTTTAGAATAAAAATGTTTTTAAAATTATCTTTCTTTCTTTGAACATAAAAAATAACGGCTAAAACAAAAATAAAAGCGATGGATTCTATGCGAGTGAAAAATAAGAATCCGAAAGAAAGAAAAACTCCCCATTTTGCCAAAGTGGAGGGAAGATTTTTTTTTCTCAAAAGCAAGAATTGAAAAATGCCAAACCAAACCAAAAATAACGCCAGGTTTTCGCTCAAAGTATATCTGAAAAACCATGAAAAAACAAAAGAGCTGATTATTAGGAAAAAAGCTGTCAGCGCGGAGGAAAAAGAAAGATAATTTCTAGCAATTGCGTAAAAAGAAAGCAAAAAAAGAAAAAATGCCAGCGCGTTGGCGAAAATCAATCCTCCTAGTCCCAAAAAAGAATAGAAAATTGCCAGCCAAACGATATAACCAAAAAGAAAATGAGACACGAGTTCTCCATTTTTGGTATAATCAAAACCGGGGAAATTGAGCGCTTTCCCGGGACCGTAAATTTGAAAAAATTCTTTTTGCACTGGAAAACTGAATTTAACAGAGTGATTTTGAGAAAGAGCGATAGCGGCGTTGGAAAATGATCCTTGATCTCGTCCGGTAAAGATGGAAGGAGTGGAAAAAAAAGAAAAAATTAAAACAACAACAAAGGACAGCGCTAAAATGAAAGAAAATTCTTTGTTCCAAAAAAGACGGAAAGATTTTTTTTTGAGAAAATATCCGAAAGCGATTCCCCAAAAAATAAAATAAAAAAATAAAAATTGCCAATAAAAAAGACCTAAAAAAGCCAGGATTAGTCCTCCAAATCCCATGCCTAGCCAAAAAATTCCCAGACAAGTCATCAAAAAATCAAATGATTTTTTTTCCACAGAAGTTAAATTTTAAAAATTATTCCTGGACAATTTTATGGTTGAATTTTTAATTGGAAAATCACTAAAAATCAATTGCCCATTAGTTTAGATCTGAAACCACTAAAGATGTTATTTTTTCGGTTTATAACTTGCTGGCACGCAAATATACCCAAAAACTTTCGTCTCCGATCAACGGCGAATAAGCCAAATTTTTGGACGTTTGCAAACCGCTCAAACAGGATAAACCTTAAAAATAGCATTCTTCAGTGACTTGAGATCTCTATTTTCTTATTATAACGCCAAAATTAGCCTTTGCCAATTTTTTGATTTCAAGGTAAAATTGTAAAAGTTGTTTGAGAAAAACGTAAAGCCTGTTTTTTTAGATAAAATTTTTATAAAAATTAAGTTCTTTTTTCTAATGATTTTAAAACACATAAAAAAAATAAAAAAATTTTTTACCAGAAAAATAATTATTGTCGGATTAATCGTTCTTTTTTTAGCGTCAGGTTCTTTTTATCTATTTAATTTTGCCACGGCTCACAAAAAAATTATCGCTTTGAAATCTTTGTCGTTAGTGAATAATTTTTCCGATTTTTTGTTTATTCCCGACGATGAAAAAAAACAATTGGATGTGATAAACACCTTAGCCCAAAATTTTTTCAAGAAAGACGGCCAAACGAGAAATTTTTTGATTCTTCTTCAAAACAATATGGAACTTCGTCCCGGAGGCGGATTTTTAGGTCAATACGCCACTTTGAAAATTAAGGACGGCGAAGTGGTTTCCACTTTTTTTGAAGATGCCAATTTGTTGGACCAAAAAATAACCGCGAAAATAAAACCGCCATATCCATTTACCAGAATGATGCAAATTAAAAAATGGAAATTTCGCGATTCCAATTTTTCTCCCGATTTTCCAACCAATGTGGAAAAAGCCAAATATTTTTATCGGTTGGCCGGAAAAAAATCGGATTTTGACGGAGTAATTGCGGTCAATACTAATGTTTTTAATGATATTTTAGCGCTGACCGGTCCCGTAATGGTGCCGGGCTACAATGTAACTTTTACTAGTGAAGATGGTGCTTTAAAATTGGAAGAATTTGTGGAAAAAAAATATATTGGCAATTCTGAAATAGACACACAAAACAGAAAAGATATTATGAAAAAAATGACGCCAATAATTATTGAAAAATTGTTTAAATTGGGTAATATTCCGGAAATAAGCGCGATGGTTCACAAGGAATTTAAAAATAGAAATATAATGGTTAACTTCAGCGATTCCGAGCTTCAAAAAGCGATTGAAAGTGTTTATTGGGACGGCAAAGTGGCTTCAGGTTGGGGATCGGATTATCTGATGATGGTGGATGCCAATAGGGGAGCGTTAAAAACCGATTATTATATGAAACGACAAATTAACTATAATTTGGATTTAACCGGAGAAAAACCAACTGTAACTCTAAACATTTTGTATAAAAACACCGCGCTTTATGGCGATTGGCGAACTTCCGATTATCATTCTTATTTAAGAATTTATGTTCCCAAAGAATCAAAATTTTTGGAAAGTAAAATGGTTAGCTTTACCAATGAAGGAGAAGAAGCGGGGAAAAAATTTTTTGGTTTTATCTGTCACACGCTTATTGGGGGAGAAACTAACGCGATTATAAGATATGAACTTCCCGCCAGTATCAGTATGGATAATTATCGATTGCTTGTTCAAAAACAATCTGGAGTGGAAAATATTCCTTTTAAGGTTAATATTAAAACTAAAGAAAAAGAATTTAATCAGGAACAAATGCTGGATAACGATTTGAGCTTTGAATTTAAATAAAACGCGAGAAAATATGAAGTCGTTAATTATAAAATTAGGGAAAATTTTTTCTCTTTTCCGACGGGCGGGTTTCAAAACGGCGATAGATATAATTTACGGTTATATTGAAAAATATGTCGTTTCCACTTTTTTTCCGGTTTCGGGAAATGTTTTTATTGTGGTCAACGGAGTGGGAGACTCGGCTCATTATCGGGCTTTTAACCAAGCGGAAGAACTTAACCTTCATAAAATTAAAGTGGCGGTAGTTAATCAAAATCGTCTTTTTTTGAAAAGTTTGGCGAAAACCGGTCAGATTTTTATTTTTGCCAGAACTTTTTCTACGCCTAAGCTAAAAGAATTTTTTCAAGAATTAAAAAAACGCAAAAAAGTTGTTTTTTTTGAAACTGATGATTTGGTTTTTGATGCTAAATTTATTCAGAATACCGATTTTTTTCAAAATAAAATGACAAGACTGGAAAAAATGCAATATTATTCCGGAGCCGGCGAGGAAATTCTGCGCGATCCTTTTGTCAAAAATTGTGTTACTTCCACGGAGTATTTGAAAAATATCTTGGAAAAATATAACAAAAAAATTTTTGTTTCTCAAAATAAAATTTCTTTGCAAGAGGAAAAATTGGCGGAGACAATTATAAAAGAAAAGATTAAGGAAAAAGATGATTCTATTAAGGTTGGATATTTTAGTGGCACGGCCAGTCATAATAAAGATTTTGCTACCATTGTTCCGGCGATTGAAAAAATTTTGAGGAAATATTCTCAAGTAAAATTGTGCTTAGCGGGGCATTTGGATATCGGGAGCGAGTTGAATCAACTTCAAAATCAATTGATTTTTTTGCCGTTTTCTTCTCGCAAAAAATATTTTCAAAATTTATCTCAAATAGATATAAATTTAGCGCCTCTTGTTTTGAATGATCCGTTTTGCGAATCCAAATCGGAGATAAAGTTTACCGAGGCGGGAATTTTAGGCGTTCCGACTGTGGCGGTCGCCAATCAGACTTTTTCTCAGGCGATTGCCGATGGCGAGAATGGATTTTTGGCGGAAAAAGAGGAAGAATGGATAAAAAAAATTTCTCTTCTGATTGAAAATGAAACATTGAGACACGAAATGGGGGAAAAGGCTCGCGCCAAAGTTCTCCGCGATTTTACCAATAGCCACAGTCATAATGAAAATTATTATATTTATCTTTTGTCGCTTATGAAAGATAAAAGCGAACAAAATGGATAACCGAAAAAAAGATTAATATTTTTTTAACAATTAATAAGAAGCCATTGAAGAAGGTAGCATTTTTTAACGGCTTATAATATCAATGAATAAAATGTCAAAGAATAAAATCAAAAAATTTAAAAAAACAGTTAAGAATAAAAAAGAAAAAATTTTGGTTACTGGCGGAGCCGGTTTTATCGGTTCAGTCTTAACTAAAACTTTGGCGGAAAGAGGCAGTGAAGTGGTAATGATAGATAATTTTAACGATTATTATGATCCGCAATTAAAAGAAGCTAGAATTAAAAAATTTCTGAAAGGTTGCAAGTTCAAACTTTATCGGGGGGATATCAGAGATGAAAAATTGATTGAAAAATTTTTCAAAAAAGAACGTCCTGATAAAGTGGTTCATTTGGCGGCGATGGCGGGGGTGAGAAATTCTCTTTTGAATCCAAAATTATACGCGGATGTCAATATTATGGGAAGCATCAATCTTTTAGAAATGGCGGTGAAATATAAAATCAAAAATTTTGTTTTTGCTTCCTCTTCTTCGGTTTACGGAAACAATAAAAAAATTCCTTTTTCTGAATCTGATTCGGTGGACACTCCAATTTCTCTTTATGCCGCTTCCAAAAAGGCGGATGAATTAATGGCGCATACTTATAACCATATTTATGGACTTAATGTGACGGCATTGCGATTTTTCACCGTCTATGGACCATGGGGCAGACCGGATATGGCACTTTTCAAATTTACCAAAAATATATTGGAAAAAAAACCGATAGAAGTTTATAACCACGGAAAAATGAGTCGAAATTTTACCTACATTGATGATATTGTTTCCGGAATTTTAACGGTTTTGGATAAATGCAAAGGGTATGAAGTGATGAATATTGGCGGAGATAAAGAAGAAACTCTAATGCGATTTATTGAAGTGATTGAAGAAAATGTTGGAAAAATTGCCAAGAAAAAAATGCTTCCTATGCAACCGGGGGACGTTCCCGCAACAGTGGCGGATATTTCAAAATTAAGAAAACTGGGATGGGAACCAAAAACGCGAATTGAAGAGGGGATAGCTAATTTTGTAAATTGGTATCGGGAATATTATAAAATATAGTTTTTGTTCATTTTTTTAGAATAAAAACTTTACAAAATAATTAACATTACAATCAATGTTAAAGACAAAATGATAAATCCAATTATGATAAACCATAAAAAATAATGTTTCAGAAAAAAAGGTTTGTATTGAGAAATGCGTTGGTTTAATTCAATAAAATCTTGGAAAATATTTTCATTTCTGTAAGCCGGTCGCATTGCTAGCGACTGGTTCTTTTTTTCTTCTCCGTTTACGGATAGAAATTTGTTTTGTTCCATTGAATTTTCATTTATAAAAACATTGGTTTTTTTCCCGCCTTTTTTTTGAGTATAACTTAATTTAAAACAAAATATCTTATTTTTGGAATTTTTTATTTTTGAGAAAATAAAATCGGTAGTGTTTTCCGAATCCAAAGAAGTTATCTCCAAAGTTGTCTTGCGAACGATATCTTGACAATTTTCTTGATAAATTTTGAAATCAAATTTTCCTCCCGGCGCCACATCGGAACTGCCAAAGAGAATTTTTATTCGCGTTAAACCGTCTCTGTCGGCTTGAAATTTTTGAACAATTTCAGAGCTTATTTTCGCCTTTTCTCCTTTTTCCAGCGACCAATTTTGATCCGGAAAGGACAAATTTTTTTCCAAATCAAAAAATATCAAGGATAACAATCCGAAAAAAATAAGGCTTAAAACGAGTTTATTTTTTTTTGGCATAAAATTATAAATAATAACGAGAAATAATTACATTTAAAATCAGGTATAGAGAAAAAGAAAACATTAAAATCAATCCGGCGGATAAAATATTTTTGAAATAATTTTCTTTTCTCAATAAAGCTCCCAATCCGATAAAAACAAGCGCGATATGCGAAACTAAATTAGGCAAAAAATATCTTCCCGGCGTGCCTAAAATCAATTTTCCTGTTTCGCTGAAAACTTTCCAGTCTGCCATGCGGATGCCGAATTGAAGAGCGACTATCATTCCGATCAAAAAGAGAACATATTTTTTAGGAGGAAGAAAAGCCAATCTTTTTTTAGAAAACAAAAACAAAATTATTCCGAACGCGGAAAGTGTTTGAATTGTCCAGACGAAGTCAGTGAAATTTTTTTCAACAAAACCGTCAAACCATCCCAGCGATCCCCAATAAGTGCGGGAAGACAAAGCAAATCTTCCCAATGTCAAACTTTTAGAAAAATAATTTTCAAGAGACTGAAAAGTTTCAGTCAAATTATTTTTGAACGGCAAGAGAGAGAAAAAATTATAATTGCTCAAATAAACGATAAATATCAAAACAGCGATCATTGACAAAAAAGTTTTGATATTGATTTTTTTATTTTTTTTGTAAAAAAAATAAAAAATCAATCCCAAAAAAGGCGCGACAAGAATCAGAGCAGTAGGCTTGGTAAAAAATCCCAATCCGATAGAGAGAAGCATAATAGTCCCGTTTTTCCAACTAAGACCATTTTTCAAACTGAGAACAGCGCCGAGAGTAAAAAGAAAAAAGAGCGGGATGAGGAGGACATCATAATTTATATTGGCAAAATACATTGAATATTTCGGTTGAAAAGCGACAATAGCGGTCAAAATCAAACTTTCTTTTTCTTTTAATTCAATGTTTTTGAAAATCAAATAAGCCAAAAAAATTCCCAACGTTCCTAGAAAAGTGGAAAAAATTCTATTGAAAAAAAATCTAACCAACATATCGCTACCACTTAATAATCTTTCCCAAAAGGTGGCGATGGAATAATAAAGATTGTTTCCGGCAACGATATCCGGTTGGCGAAAATAATTGTAGGGTTTCCATTTTTGAGAATTGATCTCTTTTTCATTTTTTCCGTAATATCCATCGGAAAAATTAACCGTGTTATAAAGTTGATGGCGGAAAACATTATAATCCGACGATTCTCCCACCCCGATCATTTCAGCGGAAAAATTATAATCGGCAATATTGAGACTGGTTATGCTTCCCAGCGGACGATCTGTTTTTTCCCAGTTTTTTTCTTTGGGTTCGGCGCGATATTGCAAAGAACTGTAATGTCTAGCTTCGTCTTGTCCGGTAAAGAGCGGAAAAAGCGCGGTTAAAAAAGCGCCTTTAAGAAAAAAGATTGTTAAAATCAAAATTAAAATTATTGTAGGTTTTGGGATTTTTTCCAATCCGAATTTTAAATTCATAAGATAAAGTATAATATAAACAAAAAAATGAAGCAATTTGCTTTTTTTTGATTTTTTTGTTAACTTTCTAGAATGATTTTTTGGAGCTAAAGCTTTGTGGAAAGCTTTAGCAAAGAGAAACTTGCAAAAAAAGGAGGAATCAAGTCATGTGGAAAAGAATAAGACGACGAAGAATTTTCAGAAAATTTCAGTCCCAGCCTTGGTGCTTGGGGCTGAAACTGGGTGAAGAAGAAGATTTTTCCTTTTCCTCTAAAATATTTTTTAGAGCTTGGGGAGGAGGAAACGCCAAAGCCAAAGCGCTTCCCAAGCTTAAAAGTTTTCTCTCCCGACTGGAATGTCAGGAAGAAAACTTGAGGGTGGAAGGCACACTCAAAATGATTAGGAGTGGAAATGGAGGAGGCAACATTTCCGCGCCTACTTATTTCATCGTCAAGAATTATTCTTGGCGGCGAAAAATTTTGGGATGTCGGAAGCCCTCGCGGGTTTTCCGGGAAGTCAAAAATGGTAATAACAATGACAATGGCAACGGCAACGGCAAACATAGAGGGAATAGTTGTCATTAGGTGAATGAAAACTTCTCCCCCAACACAACGCGTTGTGTTGGGGGATTTTTAGAATTAAAAAATGGAATTATCTTTGATTGAATAAAAAAAGCAATTTGACAACAAAGGGGCGATATTCTATTATTGAACTATGAAAAAAATCACAAACAGTGTTTTTGGTTGCTGTATAAAGATCTTTTGGATTTGAGAGTTTTTTGATTTTTTTTAAAATATTTTTTCAAGGCAAACTCTCAAATTCAGGAGAGTTTTTTATTTTGTTTAATTTTATAATTTTTAAAACTATATGATTTATAAAAATGTGCTAGAACTTATCGGAAACACGCCAATGGTTAAAATAAATTTTTTGAACGATAAAAAAAATGTCAATATCTACGCCAAGTTGGAGGGATCCAATCCCGGCGGGAGCATCAAAGACAGGATTGCGCTTAAAATGATTCAACAAGCGGAAAAAGAAGGCAAATTGAAAAAAGGAAAAACCATCATTGAACCAACTTCCGGAAACACCGGAATAGGTTTGGCGATGATTGGAGCAATCAAAGGATATAAAGTTGAAATCGTAATGAGTCGGGCGGTTTCAGTGGAAAGAGTGAAAATGATAAAAGCTTTTGGTGCCAAAGTTATTCTAACCGATGCCAAAAAAGGAACGGACGGAGCGATAATAAAAACCAGAGATTTGGTTGCGAAAAATCCGAAAAAATATTTTATGCCGGATCAATTTTCCAATATTTACAATAAAATCGCTCACTATGAAACAACTGCCAAAGAAATTTGGAATGATATGGACGGAAAAGTGGACTATTTTGTTTCGTCTATTGGAACTTCCGGCACAATTGTCGGGGTGGGAGAACATTTAAAAAAATTGAATCCTAAAATAAAAATCGTTTGCGCTTATCCGGAAAAAGGCCACTATATCCAAGGATTAAAAAATATGGAAGAAGCTATTGTTCCGAAAATATACGACAAAAGGAAAATAGATATATTTGTGACTATTCAAACCGAAAAAGCTTTTGAAATGACAAGACAAATTGCCAAAAAGGAAGGAATTTTTGCGGGAATGTCCAGTGGCGCGGCGATGGTGGCAGCTTTGGCGACAGCTAAAAAAATTCAAGTGGGCAATATAGTAGTGATTTTTCCGGATCGGGGAGAAAAATATCTGAGCGCCAAACTTTTTGGATAGATATGGCGAAGTATCGGAAGAAAAACTTGCCGAAATTTTGATTTTAGAAAACTCAGATAACTTGGAATGTTTGAAATGAAAGGAAAAGGGCAGACGCGTATAATAAATAAGCGAAAAGCCTGCATTGGCGGATTTTTTGGGCGGGGAATGAGTGAGAATTGGTAAAATTTGGTAAGAAAAGTCATTATATATAATGAAATTAGCGTTAATTTATATATTGTAGTATAATAATTTAACGATAATGTCTATGGTTAAAATTATAGAAGGCTTATTTTAAGGCAAATTATAGAAAAATTGCAAAAAAGCAATAAAATTGTGATTGTTTACGGTACTCGCCAATTAGGGAGACCACTTTAGCGGAAAAAATCATTAAGCAATTAAATTTGAAAACTCTAAAAATAAATGCTGACGAAAAAAAATATCACGACATTTTGGGTGGTCGCGATTTGAATAAAATAAAATCTTTAGTGAATGGTTATGAATTATTGTTCATTGATGGAGCGCAACGAATTGAAAACATTGGTATCAATCTGAAAATTTTGTCAGACGGAAAAAAATTTGAAAATAATTGCGACAGGGTCATCTTTTTTGGGTTAGCGAATAAAATAAAAAAACCATTGACAGGAGGAATATGGACATATAATCTCTTTCCTTTGTCTTTTTTGACTTTCCAACGCGCATAATGAAATACCAAGAGCGTTCAATTTCCAGTTATTTTTGGCGCGCTTACACAGGAAGCGAAATAGATTATATTGAGGAAAGAGCCGGAAAATTTGAGACCTTTGAGTTTAAATATGGAAAAAGAAAAATTAGATTGCCACAGAAGTTTCTTGACAGCTATGGTAAATCTGATTTTAGAGTGATCAATAGAGATAACTATTTAGATTTGTTTTATAGATGATTTCAAACGCAAAGAAAAAATTGATGACCATTGCCGAAAGCCTGCATCGGCGGGTTTTTGGGCATGAGATGAGTGAGGAAATGAGAAAATTTTTGGGAAATTTGTCGTGGAGTTTTTTTGGAGGGATAATTGCTAGTGGGGTGATGTTAATAGTAACTATTTTGGCTGGAAAAAAACTTGGTCCAGAAGGTTTTGGTCAATATAATTCTTTGCTTTCTTTTGCAACCGCGATGACCTTTTTGTTTTTATTGGGAAATGATACTGGAAGTGTTAGATATTTATCTGATAGAGAGCATCAAAATAAAAAAGGAGAGATTCTTACTACATCTCTGATAATGGTTTTAATGCAAGCGTTAATTTTTGGGTTGCTTTTATTTTTATTTTTTGATTTTATTAAACATAAATTTTCTTTTGACGATAGTTTTTTATTTTTAGGGTTGGTTTTTTCTCTATTATTATCTTTAAAAAGTTTGCTTGATGGATATTTAAGATCATTTCATTTAATTAAAAAGCAAAGTATTGTAAGAATAGTTGATTCATTATTGGTAATTGTTTCATTCTTGTTCTTTTATTATTATCTTGGTAGGACAGAATATTATTTTTATGCCGTGTCTATTTCTATTGGTGTTACTACTTTTATTGTGTTAGGATTTATTCTTATTTCAAATAATTTTGCAAAATTTAGCTTCGCACAAGTAAAATTTCTTTTTAATTATAATAAATTTTTAATTTTTGGTTCAATTGCCGGATTTGTTATGAGCTTGGAGAGATATTTTATCGGAAAATATATAGGGACTTATGAATTAGGAATTTATAGCGCTTATTATGTGGCTTCTTTTCTTATAATCTCAAATTTAGGTGGAATTTTCATGAATGTTTTTTGGCCTGCTGCAATAAAAGAAAAAAATAACTTGAAAGTTATATTGGATAAATTAAACAGTTTGTTTCTTAAATCGTTTCCTTTTTGGATATTATTTAATTCAATCTTTGTTTTCGCAGTGATATTTTTCATGGGCAAAAATTATGCATTTAACAGTTTATATGTGATTTTATTTCCAATTAGCTCTTTTGTGGCTTTTTCTTTTTCGACTTTTATCAGTGTTCTTAATATTGATCGAATAAAAGAATCTGTGGTTATATCTTTTTTTTGTTATTTTATTTTGCTTATTCTTATAGCAACTTTGCAAAATATTATGTATTATTTGGTAGGGCAAATTTTTATTTATCTAATCTTTTCTTGGATTGTTCAAAAGAGATTGAATATAAGTTTTATGAAAATATAAAATGAAGAAAGTTTTATTTACATTATATAAAAAACATAGTCATTCTTTGTATAAGCAGTTTATTGACAATTCTCCTGCTGGATATGAATATTTCACACTGGATGATTTTTTTGATGAATTTATTTTTGAAAAATCATCTAATCTATTTTCCGAAATTACTGCCAAAATAAAAAGAAACCAAAAAATAGTTGAAGTTGCTGGGAGAAATAAAATTGATATTATTTATTGTTGCGATGGAATGTTGCTTTTCAACTCTCCTATTCCTTGGATTTTAGAATTTGAACATGCCACCAGCTTAATTGCACATAATTTTGGCTTATGGAAAATAGTAAAATATATTGTGCCGTTGTTATTGAGGCAAAAAAACTTAAAATATTTAATTCCATGGACTGAGGCTGGCATGAGATCATTGGAGAAAAATTTGAAAATCGGAAAAGGATTAAAGAGTAAAATTAAGCCTATCCATTTATGCCTTAATAAAATAGATAGCTTTGAGGATATTGAAAAAAGAAAAATAAAGCATGAAAATTTTTCAATACTTTTTGTTTCAAGTGTGAATTATAATGGTGAAGACGAATTTTATTCAAAGGGCGGAAGGATTGCTATTGGGGTTTTTGAAAAATTAAAAAAAGAAGAAAAAAATGTTAAGTTAATATTGAGAAGTAAAATCCCAAAAGAATTCAGTTATTTAAAAAATGATCCACAAGTTAAAATTTATGAGGACATCTTATCTTTTGATAAATTTCAAAAAATATTTCTGGAATCAGACATTTTCTTTTTTCCTGGATATCAAAGTCCCGGAATGGTTTTTCTGGACACAATGAATTATAATTTACCCATAATTTCAACCAATGTTTTTGCCAATAGAGAAATGATTAAAGAGGGAATAAATGGTTATTTAGTATCATTTCCAATTTTTAGTGAAATTCATTACCTGTTTAATAAATATGGAGTAAAAAATGTTCCATCCGGCAACATGGCTAAGGGGGACTTATTAGGTGAAGAAATGATTGAGGAGTTTGTGAAAAAAATAATCAGCTTAAAAATGGATAAAAATTTGTTAATAAAGATGGGTAAAAATTCTAAGGAGTTACTTTTAAAAGAATTTTCACTAGAAAAAAGAAATAATGAGCTAAAAAATGTTTTTGATGCAATATTTTAATTATAGATAAAAATATGAAAAAATTCACAAGAAGATTTGGTGGCTTTGTGTATAGGCTAATATGTCCAATAGTTGATCCAATAAATCTTATATTAGCAATTCCAAGATATTTTTCTTTTTGTGTTGATTGTGCAAAATATTTTAGTATTAACGGGGCTAGGATAAAGCTATTAGATTTGCATCCAATAATCAATGATAAAACAGAAAAAACCCAATTTGATCCGCAATATTTTTATCAAGGTGTCTGGGCTTTTGAAAAAATTTATAAATCAAAAGTCATAGAACATATTGATGTTGGATCGCAGACAAATCTAGTTAGCTTTTTGACAGTTATTACAAATGTAAAATTTGTAGATATAAGACCCTTAGAAGTCAGACTGGACAATTTTACTTCAATTAAAGGCAGTATACTTGAGCTGCCTTTTGCTAATAATTCAATTCGTTCTCTTTCTTGCCTTCATGTAGCAGAGCATATTGGGCTTGGTAGATATGGAGATTCTTTAGACCCATTAGGAACAAAAAAGGCTTGTAAAGAGTTGGCTCGAGTTTTGGCAATTGGAGGAAATTTGTATTTTTCTTTGCCCATAGGTAAACCTAGAATATGCTTCAATGCACACAGAGTTCATTCAATAAAGAAAATACTTGATTATTTTAAGGAATTAAAATTAGAAGAACTCGTCATTATCAATGATAATGGAAAATATATCAAGAATCCAAATATAAATGAATTTGACGATGCAATTTATTCCGGAGGGTTATTTCATTTTAAAAAATAAGTTAAATAAACAAATTTATTTTATGAATAACTTTAAGACATTAGTCCAGGTAAAAAAAGAACATTACAATATTGTTAATGGAAGTTTTAATAATTTATTTAACCAAGTTAGGGATGTTATGGAAATAGTTAAGAGGCACTTAATAGTTGAGCCAAGAATATTGATTATAGGGGTGGGTGATGATTTACTTAAAATAATATTGCAAAATAAGTTCAAATATACTGTAAAAACAATGGATATTGATATTGAATTATGTCCAGACTATGTTGGTTCTATTGAGAATTTACAAGAAATAATTTCGGAAAAATTTGATGTTGTCGTGTGTGCTCATGTCTTGGAGCATTTGCCCTATAATTATTTTAATAAATCCTTGGAGCAAATAAAATCAATTTCAGATTATTCATTGATATATTTACCAATCGCAAAATTTGGGTTATCTTTCGGAATTGGTATCTACCCATTATTTTTTAAAAAACTTCATTTCATATCAACATGGTTTTTTAAAAAACATAGTTTTGATGGACAACACTATTGGGAAATTGGTGTGAGGGAACATTCTTTATATAAAACAAGAAGTGAAATAAAGAGATATTTTAATATTGAAAAGGAATATAATCCAGAAAATTGGCTTTATAGTTATAATTTTATATTGAAATCTAAAAAATAGTTTATGAAAAATGCAAAAAAAATAAAATTTTCTATAATAATTCCAACCTATAATCGTGCGTGGTGTATTGAACGGGCAATTAATTCTGTCCTAAAACAAGATTTTCAAAATTGGGAAATAATAATAGTTGATGATGGATCATCTGATAATACTAATGAGCTTGTTGAAAAATATTTGACTGATAATAGAATAAGATATTTTTATAAAGAAAATGGAGGGGTTGGGTCGGCTAGAAATAAGGGAATCAAAGAATCAGTCGGGGAATGGATTATTTTTTTGGATAGTGATGATGAATTTACTATAAATACTTTAAATATTATACAAAAATATATTAGTAAATTTACAAATTCGTTTTTTCTTCTTTTTGGAGTAATAGATGAAAACGGAAAAAATATGTATTTTATGGAAAATAAAATTAACAAGATAGATTTCAGGGATTATATTGAAGGTAAAAAAATTTCAGGTGAATTGTTGAATTGTATCAAGCGAGAGGTTTTTTTAGGTATGGATGATTTTAAATTTCCAGAAAATGTAAATGGCGGAGAGGGATTGCTTTGGTTTAGATTAATAAAAAAATATCCAGCCATAAGTATTAATGAAATCCTTAGGATATATCATAAAGATGCAAATGATTCCCTTGTTCGTCAAAAATTGGACAAAAAAAGAGCTTATAATATATACCGCGTTAATCGTTTAATTATAGACAACTTTAATGATGATTTGATTAAATATAATAAAAAATACTTATCAAAAAATTATTTTGTTGTGGCAAATATGCTTGCTTTGATGGGGAAGATAAGAAAAAGTATGGATTTTTTTTATCAAGGAGTTGAAATAAAAAATCCTTCTGTGAAAGATTTTATTTTATATATTATTTCAGTTTTGGATATAAATTTTTTTCTTTATAATTTTTTGAATAAATTTAAAAAAGACTAAATATAATGATGAAAATTTGTTTTTTCAATTTAAACGCGTATTCCCCTTTTAATCTCAAAAGCAAAGCGCCAATTGGCGGAACTGAGGTTCAGCTTTTTAATATTGCCAAATATCTTTCTGACCAAGGAGATATTGAAGTTTCTTTTATAATAGGGGATTGGGGGCAGAAGGAGATTGAGAAATACTTTAATATAACAATTTATCGTAGCATTTCTTTGCAAAAAAGTTTTTTAAATTATCTGAAAGCTCCTTTTAAAATTTGGAATATTTTAGGTAAAATAGATGCTGATGTGTATATTGCGTCATCGGCTGGCGCGGAAATTGGCTTAATAGCTTTATTTTGTAAAATAAAAAATAAAAAGTTTATATATAGAACAGCTCATGATATAGATTGCAACGGCGAATTTGTTGAAAAAAATGGAATTATCGGAAAAATGTTTAATTATGGAATGAGGCATGCTTCAAAAATAATAGTTCAAAATATAAAAAACAGCGAGATGATAAAAAAAAGATATAAAATTGATTCTGAAATAATTTTTAATGCATGGCACTTAGAAAATGCGGAAAAGAATGCCAAAAAAAATAATTTTTTATGGGTTGGTAGATGTGTTGATTGGAAAAATCCATTGTTGATTATTGATATTGCGCAAAAATTTCCCAAGCATACTTTCACTATGATTTCAAACAAGCAAGCTGGAAATGAAGAACTGTTTAAAAAAGTTTCAAAAAAGGTTAGTTTCGTTAAAAATATAAGATTTATTGAAAGAATTCCTTTTGAAAAAATTCAAGATTATTATAATAGTGCAGAATTATTTATAGGAACTTCCGAATATGAAGGCTTTCCGAACACATATGTTCAGGCTTGTTTAGGGAAAACTCCGATCATTAGTTATAAAGTTAATCCGGATAATTTTATTAATGTCAATAATCTCGGTTATTGTTCCGAAGGGAATTTTGATTTAATGATTGATCAGATAGAAAAAATTTTTTCAGACGAAGAAGATTGGAAAATAAAATCAGAAAATGCTTATAATTATGTTAAAAAAAATCATGATATTAATACCATTGGAAAGCAATGGGAGAAAGTAATTAGAGTTCTTTTAAAATAATATTTTTATGCAAAAAGAAATATACGAAAACAGTTACAAAAATAAAAAGCATTTCAGTTTTGGAAAAAATTGGCAGAATTTTTTGAAAACACTTACTGATGAAAAAATCGAAGAAGCTAAAAAATCACTAGTTGAATTTCTAGGAGGAATGGATAGAATTAAAAATAAAACTTTTGTGGATATCGGTTGCGGAAGCGGACTGTTTTCTTTGGTAGCAATTAAATTGGGAGCGTCAAAAGTCGTTAGCGTGGATGTGGATGATTTCTCAATGGCTTGTGTGCGACATTTGAGAGAAAAAGAAAATAATCCGGAAAGCTGGAAAATAAAAAAAGGATCCGCGTTGGATAAAAATTTTATAAATTCGCTGGGGCAATTTGATAGTGTTTATTCCTGGGGCGTTCTTCACCATACGGGAGAAATGTATAAGGCTTTTGACAATGTGAAAAACTTAATTAAACCTGACGGATATTTTTATTTGGCAATATATAATAAAAATACAAAATGCAAATTAGAGGGAACTTCCGAATTTTGGCTCAAAGCAAAAAAAATCTACAATGAATCAAGCAATGTCGTTAAAAAAATAATGGAACTTATTTATTCTGGTTATTTTATTTTAGGACTTTTGGCTAATTTTAAAAATCCGATAAGTTATATAAAAAATTATCAGACAACGAGGGGGATGAATTTTTTTACAGATATAAAAGATTGGCTAGGCGGATATCCGTATGAATATGCCTCAGTTCAAGAAATAAAAGATTATTTCAAGAAGTATAATCTTTTATGTGAAAAGAATACAGAAGTTAGAAGTATTGGATGCAATGAATATCTTTTTAGGAAAGTATTATAAAGAATTAAAGAATCTTTGGCAATTTTCCCAATCCCGAATCTTTCAATTATTTTTTTTGCATTTTCTCCCAAACTTTTTCGCAAGTTTTCATTATTATTTTCGCTTCCTTTCTCGGCTCTCTAGATATCTTTTCAGTGCTTCTTCGGACGAAAGCCAGTTGCGGCCATCCTTATGGGCTTCTAGTTTTCCGCTTCGCACCAAAAGATTCAGATACTTTTCGGTAAAGTTAGTTTTTTTTGCCAATTTCGACAGGAGGACAAATTCCACCTTATCTTTTTTATCGGGCGTTAGTATTTTCAAATAAATATCCAATGTTCTTTCCACTGCTCTAGCAATGAAATTTACGAATGGAATATAATCTCCTTTGTCTGCTTGAGATAAAGTGCTGTAATATCTCTTGCGGTCATTTTTGAGAATAACTACCAATGGAAAACCGGAATGCATCAGGATGATGTTCATAGTTAGTCGTGAAGTTCTACCATTCCCATCAAAAAACGGATGGATAAAAACCAGTTTATGATGCAAAATACTTGCCAATTCCACCGGATGTATTTTTTTGTTATTATCTCCAACCCAAGCGATGAGATTTTGCATAAGTCTTGGAATTTCCAGTGCTTCTGGCGGTTTGTGGTCGGCGCCACCGATAATCACCCCACTGTTACGGTATTTTCCCGCCCACTCCCGGTCGATATCTTGCATTAAGATTTGATTTAATGAGCGGATGAATCTTTCCGATACGGTATTGTTTTTCCCTTTTTCCACCAGTGAATATAAATAATCCAGGGCTTCCTTGTGACCCTTGGCTTCCAGATGATCTTTGAGGGGCTTGCCCTTAATAGTCAATCCCTCGTTGATAACTAAGTATGTTTCCTTGAGCGTTAAGCTGTTGCCTTCAATCGCGTTGGAGTTATATGTCATTTCAACCTCGAATTGTTCTTTGAGTTTTTTGACTGCGGATGTCGGCAGTGGACGAAAAGAATTAAGCTGAGTTAGCTTATCATCAATTCTTTTTTGGATTTTTTTGTCTAAATATGTCATATGCTTCTTAATATGGTTTAGGCTAATATTTACAGTATACCATATTAGCAAAAATGGTCAACGATTCTTAAAAATTCCTCGAAACTCGAAATTTGTCAATTATAATGAGTTATAATTCTTAAAATAATATAATTTTTTATGCTTGAATAAGCGATTTATAAAATTCTTGTGTTTTATGTGTAATAATATCAATACTATATAATTTTTCTATATTTTTTCTTCCATTTTTTCCCAAAAATTTCCGCAAGTTTTCATTATTCAAAAGAAGGATTATATTTTTTTGAATTTCAGTTGAATTTCGGACGGAAACTAAGATTCCAGTTAAGTCATTTTCAATCAGTTCTCTATTTTCTGGAATATCTGTCGTGATGATCGGCAGACCTGAGGACATCGCTTCCATAATGGCATTGCTCATCCCTTCAAATAGTGTCGGCAGGACAAAAATATCGGATATTTTGAGCATTTGCGGAACATCATTTCTTTTGCCTAAAAATAGAATATTATTTTTAGATATATAGTTTTCCAATTGCTTTTTTAAATTATTTTTTTCTTCTCCGTCGCCGACAAGCAATAATTTTATTTTTTTATTTTTCTTATAAATTTCTTCAAACGCTTTCAGTAAATATTTATGTCCTTTATTGATATGCAAGTTGGCGACGCAAATTATAGTGAAGTCTTCTTTTTCCAAACCCAAATTTTTTCTTAAATTTTTGTCTCTTTCAATTTTATCATAAAAATCAATATCTATGCCATTAGGAATGATGGTTATTTTTTTTGAATTAACTCCGATTTTTTTCACATAAAAATCTTTAACGGATTCTGAATTTGCTAAATATTGCTTTACAAAATATTTTGTAATTTTTTCAAATAATCTTGCCGACCAATATTTTTTGTGATTGTAGGTTGTTCTAAGCGAAGGGACTATTTTTGCGTTAGTAAAAATTTGCAAGAATAATCGACCGACAAAATCCGCGTGAAAAAGATAAGTGAAAATCAAATCTGGTTTTTCTTTTTTAATTTCTTTCAATAGTTTAAAATAAGCAAAAATATCCAAAAGACTTTTTTGTTCTATATTTATAACGGAAATATTTTTTTGCTCAAATTGTTCAGCCAACTCACCCCTTTGATTGAGAGTTATAATTTTATGTTCAAATTCAGCAAGATGTGGCAAAGTGCGCAGAAGCATATTTTCGCATCCGCCGTTTTCTAGTGCTTGAATGAGATGAATTATTTTCATTTTATTCATAAATTCCTACGCATGTTATGCCGGCTTCCGGGTGTTCATAAGACTTGATATCTTTTAGATTGGCATCTCTAAACCATTTTTCAATTTCGGAAACATAATAATAATTGCTTTTAGGAGTGGCGATGATGTCAAAAGAATCGTTTAATTTCATATTAAATGGAAAATTGGCATAGTATGAAAAGGGGATTGATTTGGCAATTTTTTTGAGTCCTAAGAAATTGAAAAAATGCGTGAGGTAATTCAAGAAATGAGCGATAGTTGCCGGCAGATAGGAAAATTTATATAAGAATGATCTCGGAAATTTTTTAAGTATATTTCTGATTGGTTCATAGAAATAGAGGGCGCGTTTATTGTTTCTTCTGTTATAAACCCAAATGGCCATAGTGCCACCCGGTTTCAAAACTTTTGGCAAACGCGAAAAACCCTCCTGCGGTTTTGGTAGATGATGAAGCACGCCGATTGAATAAGCCAGATCAAAAAAGTTTTGAAATGGCATCGCGTAAATGTCCGCTTGAACAATACAAACATTTTCCATATTTTGAGTAAGTTTGTAAGCAAATTCTACGGATTCTCCCAAGTCGGTTCCAAAAGCGAGAGATGCGCCACAGCTGACGGCATGTTTAGTGAATCGTCCCGATCCGCAACCGATATCCAAAGTTATTTTTCCACGGATATTTTCTTCTTTAATATTTGGACCGATAAAATGAAGAAAATTGTTTTTTTCAAAATCATTTTCTTTGTAGATGTTATTCCATTCATAGGCAAAACTTTCAGCGGTTTTTTTTTGATGATTCAAAAATTTATCCAAATCATTTATTTTGTCAATTTCCGCTTGCCAGTCAATGCTTATTTTTTTTGAAAGTTTTTTTTCAAATTTTTTGTAAAAATTATAGTGCGATTGCAAGAGATTGACTTTAAGTTTTCCGATTAAGATTCGGGGGATGCCATGGATAATCGGATACCAATTTTTATCGTTAAAAAGAATGCCGGAAATAATGTGGTTATTTTTTCCTTCAAAAATTTCCAACTCAAAATTTTCTAAAGTTAACGGATCCTTGAGATAATTTATGAATTTTTTTCTCATTTTTTTGTTTAAAATATTATTTATTTAAGGTTTTACCCCGTTGAGTAATTTTTCTTTAGAAAAATTAATTTTGCGAAGCAAAATTTACTTAACGGGGTTAATCAAAATATTCCTGAAACCAAAGCTCAAGAGTGATGAGTGCCCAAATGCGATAGGCATGGTTGATTTTTGTATTTACATGTTCATCCAAAAGGGCTTTCAGGGCTTCTTTTTTGAATAATCCTCTATTTATCGCTTTCTCGGATAAGAGTGTGTCATAAGCGAAATCTTTCAACTTTCCGCGAAACCAGACATCAATGGGAATGCCAAAACCCATTTTGGGGCGAAACATCACTTCGTTCGGCACAAGACCACGCAAAGTTTCTTTCAAAATATATTTTTTATTATTCAATCCTTTCAGTTTTAAATTGAATGGGATTTTAGCGGTGAGCTCCAGCATTTCATAATCTAGAAACGGGGATCGTCCTTCCAGCACCACTGCCATTGAATCAATATCAACTTTGGCCATTAAATCATCGTGTAAATAGGTGCTAAAATCAGCGTATAAACACTGATCCATTTTATCCTTCGTGCCGGCCTCATTGAATTTATCAGCGACAATTTTGTAGGAGTCAATATTTTTGGTTTTTTCCTTGAAATTATCGGTATAAATTTTTTCCTTTAATTCATTGGAAAAATAGCGGATATAATTTATATAGCGATAATTGTATTTTTGAGAAAGCGTGTTCGCAAAAATGTAAGCTCTATCAAAAAATGTGTTTTTGACGAGCGTAGCTAAAAATTTGACGATGGGCAAAATAATTTTTTTGTGAAAAGGAATGAATTTATTGTATAAAATTCCGAATTTTTGCACGCTATATCGGCCATAGCCGGCGAAATTTTCATCCCCGCCGTCGCCGTTAAGCGCCACCGTAACATATTCTCGCGTCATTTTGGAAACATAATAAGTTGGGAGCGCGCTGGAATCGGCGTAGGGTTCTTCGTATTGATAGACCAATTGCGGAAGCATTTTGATGGCGTCTGGTTTGACAATAAATTCTTTGTGATCAGTTTTGAATTTTTTTGCCACAATTTTGGCGTATTTGAGCTCGTTATATTTTTCTTCTTCAAATCCGATGGAAAAAGTTTTAACAGGTGTTTTTGAAAACTTACTCATCAGAGCAACGATAGCGCTGGAATCAATTCCGCCGGAAAGAAAAGCGCCTAATGGCACATCGGAAATCATTCGCAGTTTCACGGCTTCTTCCAATTTTTGCATTATTCTTTTTTTCCATTCATCTTCCGATAAATTTAATTTTTGGGAATAATCCAATTTCCAATATCTTTCTTTTTCCACTTTCTTGGTTTTTAGATCAACAAAAAGATAATGTGCCGGCTCCAGTTTTTTGAGATCTTTGAATCCAGTGAGTGGCGCGGGACAATATTGCAAAGTTAGGTAGTGATGAATGGCGATATAATCCGGTTCTTTTTTATATTCTTTTTGGGTGAGGATTGCTTTTAATTCTGATCCAAAAATGAAAACATTTTCATCAAGATAGTATTTGAAAGGTTTTTTGCCAACGCGATCGCGGGCACAAAAAACAGTTTTTTCTTGCTCGTCATAGATTGTAAAAGCAAACATTCCGCGCAAATGTGTCAGACACTCTTTTCCAAACTTGTCATAAAGCACCATAATGACTTCTGTATCTGATTTGGATTTAAAAATATAGCCATCTTTTTCTAGCTCAATTTTTTTTTCTTGAAAATTGTAAATTTCGCCATTAAAAACAATTTCATAACGATCTAAATATCTCATTGGTTGATGTCCAAGCGGGGAAAGATCAATGATAGAAAGTCGGCGATGACCTAGTCCGACTTTTTGATCAGGGGAAATATACACCCCGCCGTCATCCGGACCGCGGTGGAGAATTTTTTCATTCATAATCAAAATATCCTGTTCGGAGACAGTTTTGTCATTCAAATATATTTTGCCGGTTATTCCACACATTATTTTTTCTTCCAAATATAAATTATATTATTATCATTATATACCAATTCATATTCGGTCGTATCATTAAATTTGCTCAGATCGGCGCTGTAAAAATTGATATCTCGCCACCATTTTCTATTAGCATAATAATTGTTAAATTTGTCAAAAGAATATAATATATAGATATTTTCATTTTTGGGAAGAGCAAATTCCGAGTCATCAATATTTTTTACCAGTTTTTCTTTTTTAATTTCTTGATAATAGGCTTTTAGATTTGAATTTAAGGCGGAAAGATTGGCGTCTGTTGGGTTTGTTAGACTAGTGTTAAGTAGTTTATTTATATTGCTTAGGAACTTTTCGCTTTGGGTGATATTTTTATTTTCAGTCAAAGTATTTTTGGGAAGAAAGAAAGAAGGAGAAGGGGAAAAGTTTTCTCTTTTGGCAAAATAGTTTAAGATAGGTCCATTTCCTCCTTGAGTTATGAAAAGTGAATTTTCCGGAGTGTTTTCTTTTATCCATTGCGAAGTCTTGTATTCTCTTTGACTGATATAACCCGCTTTGGCTTTGGCGATATAAATGGAACCGCCTATTCCGATGAAGATTAAGATTGCAACGACAATTTGAAAACTTTTTTTCTCAAAAAATTTGAATTTAACCAAAACAAAAGGAGCAAGAGTGATCAATGCCATTGAAGTCATCGGCCAAAATCTGTCCGGAAGAGTTTTAAAATCTATCCGTGGTAAAAATTCGGAAAATATCAGACCGATGGACAAAACAGCCAAGGCTATTTTTTCCAGAGAAGAAAATTTTTCTGTGAAATATATTTTTTTTGCCAAAACAAAAAGATAAAAAAGAAAGATGATGGACAAAAAGGGACTTATGGAATAAGCATAATAGTTTAAAATGTCTTTGAATCCTGTCCAACCCAAATTAAAACCGTCTATATTGGAATATCCCCCCAAAAACCACCAATTCCAACGCAAACCGGCTTGAACCATTTCTATAAAATTGCCGGTAAGTTGCAAGGGGGTTAGTAAAAAATTAAAAATTTTAATATGCAAAATCATTATGAAAAAAATCAATCCGCCAATCGTCCAAAAAAGCGTTTTTTTTGAAGCGTTTAGTTTTTGATAAAAATAATTTAGAACAAAAAAGGCATTGAGCAAAAATAGAATGATAAAAAATTCATGAATCAGCAGTCCAGTTGTCGCGATAATTGAAGAAAAGAAAAAATACTTTTTCTTGCCATCAAGTCCTCGGGACAAGTAATAGATAAATGGCAGAATTGCCAAAATAAAAAGCACGTTAGGGCGAATATAATCAACTTCCAAGTTGATAACCGGGACAGAAGCAAAAGACGATAAAATTAAGTATTTAATAATTTTCTGTTTTATTTCTGCTATTTTTATGATTTGATAAAGATAATAAATTCCGGATATTTGAGTGATGATTATCCCGAATTTGAATAGCCAATAAGGAGAAATTTGAGAGACTAATGAAACAAAATCTACGAAAATTGCAAACATTGGCCGATAGGGAGCGTTGAAAATTCCGGCGGAAATGTTTTGCTGAGCATTCATTATGTAGGCATAGCCGTCAATTTCCGGCACAAAAGGATAAACCAATGTTGTTGCCAAGTGAACCAAAAGAAAAGTTCCGATCCCGAAAAAAATAAATTTGGAATAATTTTTGTCTTCAATTTTGTCTTCAATTTTATGAGACGAAAAAATGATTGAAAATAAAGCGATAATTATAAGAGAAAAGAAGGCGGAGGAAAAATTCACGCGATTGTCAATCAGACGAGTGATGAGATAGAAAAATGGCGTAAAGAAAAAAATGGTGAAAACTGGAGCAGAAACTATTTTTGTTAGCCAATTTTCTTTGGGAGCGAGAATATTTTTAATCGCTAATCCTGGAATAAAAAGTGCCAGAAAAAAACCGCTGAAATAAAGAGGGAAGTGGAATTTAAGAATTGAATTTAAAATTAGAGATAAAAAAAATAATCCAAAAGAAAAAAATATAAGAGTATTTGTTTTGTTATCGTTTTTTAAAAATCTCAGCATATAAGTTGATTGATTTTTTCCAATTAAAGTTATTATGTATGTCAATTTTTGATTTCTCGCTGTAGCGTTTTATTTCTTGTTTGTTTTTTATTAAATGAACAATTTGTTCCATTGCCAAATTGGTATCCGTTCTTTTAATTAAAATTCCATTTTCATTATTTTTAATCACTTCATCTGCGCCTTCGTTAGGCGTGGCAATGACCGCACAATTGCAAATCATTGCTTCCAAAAGAGAAGTGGAAAGTCCTCCGCCAGGCATTGAAGAATGAAGATAGATATCGGAAATTTTCAAAATCCCAATCGCTTTTTCTCGTGGCAAATTCCCTAACATTTTTATGTGATTTTCTTTTTCTGATATTTTTTTCAAATGTGGAAAATCTTCGCCGTCACCAATGATTAAAAAAACAATCTTTTCTTTTAAATCTTTTGATAATAACTTTATGGCTTTGATGCTATTTTCAACCCCTTTCCACTTATACAATCTTCCAACAAAAGAAATTATTATTTTTTTTTCAAATTCTTTTTTGATTTTTAAATCGGGAAGAATCTTTTCTATGCTTTCAAAATCCAACCCGCGATAAATAACGGGCGATTCTCGCTTATCAAACTTAGCGACAAATTTTTGCACCGCTCTGGAAATGGAAATATTTTGATCGGAAAAGTGAAAAATCAAAAAACCAAAAACATAATCGTAAAATTTTGCGATGACGGTTTTTGTCTTGCTGGAAAGTTGGGCAAAATCTGATCCATGCTCAATGTGAATCCAGCGAACTTTTTTAATTTTAGCATAAATGAGAGCAAGGAGCGAAGTGTTGAAAAATCTGGTGCGAGAAATCACGATATCAAATTTTTGTTTGAATAATTGCGAAAAAAGCGACCAAAACTTCAAAGACCAAAATTTTGGCAAAGGATAGTTGGGGATAATTTCAAAGGCGGGAAAGCGAATAATTTTTACATTATTATATTTTATTTCTGATTCAGGTGCATTTACGGGCAATTTGGGGGTAAAAACAGTTATATCTATCCCGTTTTGAGATAGATATTTGTTAAATTCATCCGCGTGAGTTTCCAATCCCCCAATGTGAGGGGGGTAATAGGGACAAAAAATTAATATTTTCATGTTATTTTTAAGGCCATGTGATTAAATAATGGGTGATGATAGAAATTTTCATAAATTTTTCAAAAACCAAGCATAAGTTATTTTTTATTCTTTTTCTATTATAGCAAACAAGGGAAAAAGGGCAATGCGATTGAGAGTCTTGGTTCGACAATTTTTTAGGAATATGATAGCCTTGAAGTAAGAATAAATAATACTTATAGTTCACATATGGATAATTTTCTAATAAAACTATATAGCTCAAGACAAACGGTTTTCACCAACATGGAAATCGCTATTTTGATTGGGGAAAAAAATGCCGATAAACTTAAGTCAAAATTGGCATACTATGTGAAAACGGGAAAACTGCTTAGATTACGCAGAGGAATTTTTTCAAAAGAGGAAAATTGCGATAAAAATGAATTGGCCGTGCGGATCTTTACTCCGGCGTATGTTGGATTTGAAACCGTTTTGCAAAGGGAGGGTGTCATATTTCAATATTATGAATCAATTTTTGTCGCTAGTTATCTTTCCCGCAAGATTGAATTTGGGGAGAATAAATTTGCGTACCGAAAATTGAAAAATGAAATTTTGGTCAATCAAAAAGGACTGGTCAACAAGGGAACATATTTTGAGGCAACAAAAGAAAGAGCTTTTCTCGATTTGCTTTATTTGTCTGGGGATTATTTTTTTGACAACCTTAAGAGTATTGATTGGGATTATTGCTATGAGATTGTTTCTATATATAAAAACAAAGCCTTGGAAAAAAAACTTAAAAATTATCAAAAAAAATATGCTAAATAAGGAAAAACACCAGCTGGTTATGGCGCAAATGTTAAAGGATATCTATTTCGATATCGTCCTGGCGTCGCTTTTGGGTTTTAAGGGTGGAACGGCCGCTTTTATGTTTTATGAATTGCCAAGGTTCTCAGTCGATCTTGACTTTGATTTGCTGGATGATACGTCGGAAAATAGGGCATTGGTTTTTGAAAAGATCAAAAAAATCATTTTCAAATATGGAGAAATCAAGAACGAACAGCAAAAATTTGCGACCATCTTTTTTTCGCTGTCATATGAAACCGGCGCACACCGGATAAAAGTGGAAATTAATTGTCGGAAAACCGGCGCCAGCTTTGAAATGAAAAATTATTTTGGCATCCCAATGCTTGTGAGTCGAAAAGATTCTATGTTTTCTGCCAAACTTGTGGCGCTTATGAATCGCAAAGACTTTGCCGCACGCGATCTTTTTGATCTATATTTTTTCCTTAAAAATATTTGGGAAGTAGATCAAAAAGTATTTTTAGCCTATAAAATTGTTTCAGAAAAAGAATATATTGAAAAATGTGTTTCTTTTATTGAAGCTATCCCGGAAAGGACACTACTGAAAGATCTCGGAGAGCTTGTTGATGAGAAACAAAAAGACTTCGTCAGAACAAAAATCAAAAAAGAAACGATTTTTTTACTAAAAAATCGTTGGAATATTCAAGGATAACTATTTCCAAAAATTTAAAATTCCATAAAATAGTCCAAATGACAGATCAGCGGTTCTGATTCTTTATTTCTTTCAATGCGTCTTTTCTGGTGAGCACGGACAAATCTTGCTCCAATCTTTCAATCGCGCTAAGTAGTTTGAAAATGATGAGGAAAATAAAGAGAAAACCGATCAGGATGACGGCATTGATGTTGCCTTCGATGCCGATTATTTTTGCCAAGCTCATACTGGCTTTGGGATAAATGACAATCGCAATCATTCCGCCCCAAACAATTAGGCGAATAAGAAGTTTCAAGAAAGACTGATTTTCTTGTTTTTTGAAATATCGATTCAGACCTTGATAAATCATCAGAGAGGAAATGATGATAACGGCGATTTGATACAAATGAATGTTCATAATGTTAATTTTAACTTATTATACTCCAAATCATCCTATACAGTGTTTTGAGACCATTAGTAAGGCTTTGTTTTTGGATTTTGCCCATTGAATATTCGGTGTAGCGAACTTCAATTGGAACTTCTTTGTATTTTAGCTTATGTTTATAAATTTCCCGAATAACTTCCGAGTCGTATTCATAACGATCGGATTGAGTGTTAATGATTTCAGCGGCGAGGCGAGAATAAGTGCGAAAACCGGATTGAGAATCGGTTACCCAAAGTCCAAACAACCACCAAGTGAAAAAATTGCCAATATGGTTGGCGATGATTTTGTAAAAGGGCATACCTTTGGGATTGAGTAGCCTTGTGCCCAGAACTACATCAAAATTTTCAAATTCAATCGGTTTGATTAGTTTTGAAATGTCGGCGGGATTGTGTTGACCATCGCCGTCCGCTGTAACGATGATATCGGCACCCAATAACTTCGCCGCTTCAATGCCGGTTTTAGTGGCGGCGCCTTTGCCACGATTAATTTTATGGCGAAAAACCAAATTTCTCAAAATTGTTTGAGCTTTGAAAAAAGTTTTGTCGCTACTGCCATCGTCAACCACTATTATATTTTCATATCCGGCTTTTTGAATGTCAGTGATCACTTCTTGAATAACTTTTTCTTCATTGTAAGCTGGAATAACTATGTATATTTTCATTTTTAAAGTATAGCATAAAATCTAATTTTAAATAATTGCCGTTTTTTTGCAGTTGTAGTATTATTATTTATAAAGAGACAAATAATATCTTTTAACTTATTTTTATGCTAGAAAACAAAGAAATTTCGGTGGTAGTGCCATTATACAATGAGGAGGGCAATGTTCGTCAATTGCACGCTAAAATTTTGAGTGCCTGCCAAGAATTGAAAAAAAGTTTTGAAATTATTTTTATCGATGATGGATCATGCGACAAAACTGTGGAAAATTGTCAAAAACTTACGCTGTTAAAACTGATTAAATTTAGAAGAAATTTTGGTCAAACTGCCGCTTTTGACGCGGGGATAAAAAATGCTACCGGCAACATAATAATCACAATGGACGGAGATTTGCAAAATGATCCGGCGGATATAAAACTTTTATTAGCGGAAATGGAAAAGGGTTATGATATTGTTTCCGGTTGGAGATTTAATCGAAAAGATAATTTTTCCAAAAAGTTTTTTTCGCGCGGAGCTAATATTCTACGAAAGATTTTAATTCATGATAAAATTCACGATTCTGGCTGTTCGCTCAAAGCTTACAAAAAAGAATGTTTCAAAGATGTGGATTTGTTTGGCGAAATGCATCGTTTCATCCCGGCTCTTTTAGAACTCCAAGGATACAAAGTAGGAGAAGTGAAGGTTTCGCATCATCCGCGAGTGAGCGGAGTGACAAAATATAATTGGAAGAGGGGAATGAAAGGTTTTGTGGATATGGTGTCTATTTGGTTTTGGGGAAAATATTCCAATCGCCCCTTACATCTTTTTGGTGGTTCGGGAATTGTTTTGTCCTTGGCCGGTTTTGGAATTTTAACTTGGATGGCGATTGGAAAAATATTTTTCGCTATGTCGCTTTCGCAAAAGATTTGGCCACTTATGGGAGTGTTTTTCATTATGATTGGCATCCAACTTTTCATTTTTGGACTTCTCGCGGATATCTTGATTAAAAATTATTATAAAAACCAAAATCGAATGAACTATTCAATCAAGGAAATAATCGAAAATAAAAATTAAGAGAATTTGTAATTCGTACATTCCTGTCTATCGGCAGACGGGCGTATAAATTCGTAATTCGCAAGGGAATGAAAATTGCAATTATTGGCACCGGATATGTGGGTTCGGTAACGGGGGCGTGTTTTGCAGAGATGGGTAATACGGTTGTTTGCGTGGATAATAACGTGCAAAAAGTGAAACAATTCAAAAGCGGAAAAGTTCCACTGCATGAAAAAGGACTTGATGAGTTAGTGGCACGAAATCTTAAAAACAAAACTCTGCGTTTTACTACTAATTTTGAAAGCGCTTTAAATGAAAGTAAAATTATTTTTATTGCTGTCGGAACTCCGCCGAATGAAGATGGAAGCGCTGATCTTAGTCACGTTATTACAGTGGCGAAATCTATTGGAAAATTAATCAATCATGAAGTTATTATTGTGGATAAATCAACTGTGCCGGTTGGAACAGCTGAGTTGGTCAAAAAAACCATTATCGAAGAGCAAAAAAAACGTAAAACAAATATCCCTTTTTATGTAGTGAGCAATCCGGAATTTTTGGCGCAAGGAACTGCAGTTAAGGATTTTTTGGAACCTAGTCGCATTGTGGTGGGGGCAGACAATGATAACGTGTTTAAAATAATGCGCGAGTTATATGCACCTTTTATGCGTAGGGAAGATCGTTTTTACGCGATGGACACAAAAACTGCCGAAACAGTCAAATACGCCGCGAACAGTTTTTTGGCCACTAAAATATCCATCAATAATGAGTTGGCCAATATTTGCGCCAGAGTAGGCGCGGATTTTGATTTGGTGCGACGAGCCATCGGAGCTGATCCGAGAATTGGCGAACCGTTTATGTATGCCGGTCCGGGGTTTGGCGGAAGTTGTTTTCCGAAAGATGTTAAAGCGCTTATCAAAATTGCCAAAGATTATGGTTATACGGCGGAAATGTTTTTGCAAACATTGAAAACCAATGAAAAACAAAAAAATGTTTTAGCGGATATGGTGATTGAAAAATTTGGAGATAATTTAAAAAACAAAATTTTTTCTGTTTGGGGTTTGGCTTTCAAAGCGGGGACAGATGATATGCGAGAATCTTCAGCGCTCACAATTATCAACAAACTTATTGAGAGAGGGGCAAAAATTCAAGCTTATGATCCGGAAGCGATGAAAATGGCAAAAAGTCTGGATTATTTTGGCAATAATCCGGCTATTTCATATTTTGAAGATAAATATGAAGCGCTTTCCGGAACGGATGGATTGTTAATCATTACCGAGTGGAAAGAATTTTGCGCGCCGGATTTTTCCGAAATGAAAAAAAGATTAAAAACCCCGTTGATTTTTGATGGTCGTCTTGTTTATGATGTCAAAAAAATGAAAGAGTTTGGTTTTGAATATCATTCAATTGGAAGAAAATTTGAATAGAAACTATTTTCTAAAAACTAATTTTTTTCGCATAAAGAAATTCCAAAAGAGGACAAAAATAACGGCAACCATTTTGGCAAGCATCACGGGAATGCCAAGTTTGTCAGATAGCGACCAAAGAATGAGTTCTGTCCAAAGAAGTCCGATGGCACCGACAGAAGCGAAAATGACAAACTCTTTTTTGATTTTGCCTGTGCTCTCAAAAACAAAAAGGACATTGATGGTGAAATTAGTCAATATTCCGCAACAATAGCTTACTGCTGCCGCGATAAGGTGGTTGATATGCAAAAATTGGTATAAAACAAAAAGAACTGAAAGGTCAACCAACGTGGCTGTTCCGCCTGCAACCAAATACCGGAGAAACTGATAAAAAGTTTTTTCGGGTTTTTTTTTGATGAATTCTTTTATATTTTCAACACGCATTTTATTTTTCAATCAGGGAACTGTTTTTTATCACTTTAACAAAATTTATTTCTCGTCCGCCAATGATAAATTCAAAATTAGAATTCTTAGAAGAATAGAGTGAATTAAAATCAACGTCTTCAATAGATCCGTTTGACATTTTTAGGCTACGAGACATCCGATCAGTGGAAACTACAAAATAATCAAAATTATTTTCTCGAAAAGTATTATTTTTGAAATCAATATAACATTTGCCGACAAAAGCTTCGCAAACCGCTCCTTTGTCCGACCAAATTGTCATTTCGTGGGCTCCAGGCAAAGCATTGAGATAACTTCCGGCTTCAAAACTGCCTTCACCCATTCCTTTCAAATTTACTATATAATCTTTCGGCAATATTTCCGAAGCATAGGCGAGAAAATTAGGTTTGATTTGAAAAAGACTGAAAAGAAGAATTGAAATTGAAAAAACATAAGCAACTGGAAGCTTCCAATTTTCTTTCATTTTTATATGTTTTAGAAGTTGAACCATTCCGATGGATGCCATAATAAAAGCTAACGGATAAGTCATAATTTGATAGCGAACAGTGGTGGTAACATTATTGAAAGCGGATCCGAGATAGAAAAATAGGATGAAAATAATTATATAGATAGCGGTGATTAAATCTCGATCAATTTCTTTTTTGCGAAAAATGAAAAAGATTGGTGTGAGCATTAGGCACAAGATGAGTGGGGAAATGCTGAACATCAAGCTATATAAATCAGCCGTCATTGAACCGATATATTGATTTACGATAAAGGCTAATCCGCTAATCTTTTCTGAAGATATCATTTCTTTCAAGCTTTCATTGTCAGTTGACTTAAAATCTTGACCAATACCTTTAGGTGAAGAAATAAAGTCTTGAATATCATAAATTTGTATATTTAAAAATACATGTAAAAAAACAATAGAGATAAAGATAATAAAAACAGTAACGATTAAATTTAAAAGAATTTTTTTGTAGTGGATTAGAAATTTGAAAATATAGTTAAGTATTTTGTTTTTCAGTAGGAGGGTATCAATACTTAAAAATAAAATCGTTCCGACAAAAATCGGCCAAGTGGAAGAAAAAACCGGATTTCCGAGTGTTGCGTTCCAAAGAACGGAAAATTTGATCCAAGCGGCAGGAAAAAAAATAAAAGCGGTGAGAATGACAATGGCAACTAACCCAAAATAATTTATAAAAGTTTTTTTCAGATATTTTCCAATTTCCATTTTTTGATGAGCGTAAAAAATATATTCCAAAAAGAAAAGGAGAAAAAAATAAATAAAAAGCATATTGGCGACATATTTAGTGATCACAGAAAGTCCCAATAAAAAACCGGATAAAATCAAATATTTTTTTTCGTCTGATTTGAAAAAATTAAGCAGACTTAAAGTTGAAAGTGCGGTTACGATCCAGAGAATTGAGTCAGAATTAATAATTAGTGAAATTCCTAAAAGAATGGGAGATAAACCGATAAAAATCAAAGCAAAATTAGCGGTAGTTTCTCCTAAAAGTTTTTTAATGAGAAAATAAAAAACCGGTAAAACTAAAAGAGTAAAAATAAAAACCGGGAAACGAAGTTTATGATAAAGATTGCGAATAGCTTCTAGTTGTTCTGTGGTTTTTGGTTCATAGCGAAGCTTACCTAAAGTCTTGATATCTTGGGAGATAAGGGGCAATCCAATGCCGGAAATAATCGCTAAGGGCACGCCGGGTTTGTCGCAGATATTGGTGCTTTTCCAATTTTTGGTTTTAATACTTTGCCAAAATTTAGGTACGCGGTCATAAGACCAGTAGGGTTCATCCACGCCGGAAAAATCATGCAGGCGAGGCAGACCGAAATATAGGCTGGAAGATAATATGCTTAGAAAAATTAGAGCAATTACAATTTTGTTTTTAATTTTCATAAAAAATTAGTGGCTAATAAATTAGTCTGCAAGTATTTCATTTGGGCTAATTACTTTGATAAAATCGCTTTTTCGATTGTCGATATTTATCTTGAAATCATAATATGCATCAGGGAAGTATAGTTTTCGTGGATCTATAATGGCAGTGCCTATTTGTAGGGATGTTCTCTTACTTAGTGGTTCTGCACCTATCATTCCGCCTCTGGATGAAACTAAATAATCAAATTTAGAAGTCCTCATATATTTTTTATTGGAGCTGGAATTGCATTTGCCAACAAATTTTTCACACACTTGTTTTTTATCCGACCAAATACTGATTTGATTGGCGTTGGGCAGACTATTCAGATATTGAGATATTTCCCAGCTACCATCGCCCATATCCTTTAAGTTTGTTATGAATTTAGCGGGTAGTAATTTTGAAGAATAAGCTAGGAAAAATGGTTTTGTTTGAAATAGAGAAATAATGGAAATTATAAAAATAAAAAAAATAAGAAGATAAAATTTTATTCCAGAAAAATATTTTTTAATTGATTTAATTTTGATTATTTCCGATAGTCCTATGGCAGAAATTATTGAAGCAATGGGATAGTTTACAATTTGATATCGAGTGGTTGACCCCGTACCTGAAATTGAATTGGCGACATAGTAGATTAGGATGAATAAAATAAAAGGAATGATGCGTGTTGAATTTATGTTTTTTGTTAGTTCTGAATTTTTTATTTTTGTTAGTAATATTATTGATGATAAGAATAATAAGGAGATTAGAGGAGTGAGACCAAAAAGCAAAGGGTAAAAAGCCGAGAAAAAATTTTCAAAAAATTTTCCATCTTTTGGTTCTGAAAGAATTTCTTCAATATTATAGAATTTCATTCCTATATAGGTATTAAAAAAAATAAACGCAATTAAGGCTAAAATAATGAAGCTTAAAATTCTAATGAAAGCTGTTTTGTGGTTTGAGAAAAAATCACAAATAATCCTGGAGCATACACTTTTCCAAAGAAAAATATCCATCAAAATAATGGCGATAGTGCCAACAATCATTGGCCATATATTTATAAGCGCCAGACTATAAATAGTAGTATTGAGAAGTTCTTTTGGTTTGATCCAAGCAGATGGATAAAAAATAAAAATAGTTAGTAGCGCAATTGCAATGGTGATCAGATAATCACGCATTGTTTTTTTGAAATATTCGATTTTTTCTTCCTTTTTGCTATAATCACTCAAAATATATTTCACAAAAACCAAAATTAACAAGAATGGAAACAAAAAATTAGCTACAAATTTATCAAGTATTGCTAGTCCAAGAAGAAAGCCGGTTAGATAGAGAAATTTTTGGTTATTCTCCTTTTGGTAAATTAGGAAACTAATCAAAGTGATAGGCATCAAAATCCATAGGATTGCGTCAGTGTTGACAATAAGTGAAATTCCCAAAAGAATTGGGGACAATCCAATAAATATTACTGATAACAGTGCGATTTCTGCGGAGAGTAGTCGCTTGAGTAAAAAATAAAAAATAAATAGCGAGGCGAGAGTAAATAAATATACAGGAAGGCGAAGGGAAAAATAAATTTTTTCAATCATAGCTAGTTGCTCGGGTGTTTTTGGCAATCGAGTTATTTTTTCATAATCTCTTGGATCGGGGATGAAAGGCAATCCCGCTCCGGAAATCATTGCCAGGGTGATTCCAGGTTTATCGCACAAGTTTGTTCCGCGCCAGTTTCCTTTAGCAATACTACGCCAAAATTTCGGAACTCGATCATAGGACCAAAGCGTTTCATCGCCGGCAGTAAAGTGGGAAATCCTAGGTAAGCCAAAAAAAAGATTGGTGGCTATAACGACAATAATTATTAGGATATGAATTGTTCTTTTAGACATAATTTTTATTAAAGAGACTAAGTTTTGACAATCTTTATGTATACAATATAATTAAAAATAGGCTTATTGTAAAGACAAACAATATTAATGTTTAGAAAAATTTTTCATATCAATTCAACAGTTAAATATTTATTGGCACTCATTCTTATTATAATTATAAGTATTTTTCTTCGTGCCTATCATTTTTCCGATTGGTTGAAATTTAATTCCGATCAAGCCAGAGATGCAGGCGTTGTCAGAAATATGATTGAAAATGGCAATATCCCGCTTTTGGGTCCAGTGGCCGGAGGAACACTTTTTCAACTTGGTCCGGCGTTCTATTATTTTCAATATCTAAGTGCAAAAATTTTTGGGGCAACTCCGGATAAAATGGCTTATCCGGATTTGTTTTTCGGTATTTTATCTATACCATTGTTATATCTATTAGCACAACAATATTTTAAAAAAAATATCTCATTGATATTGTCCGCGCTGTATGCGGTGGCATATTTCACGGTGCAATATTCTCGTTTTGCTTGGAATCCTAACTCAGCACAATTTTTTAGTATGCTGTTTGTTTATTGTGTGCTTAGGCTATACTCTAGCCGGTCAGATAAAAAATCCAAATGGATTATTCTAACGGGTATTTCTTTGGGAATAAGTATACAACTCCATGCATTGCTTTTATTTGGCATGCTTTTTGCATCTTTAGTATTGGCAATATATTTATTCAAAAATCAGCGCATTAAATTTTCAGGTATCGCATTGATTGCTTTGATAGTTTTAATTCTAAATAGTACTCAATTTGCAAGTGAGATAAAAAATGGCGGGGCTAACTTTTTGGAGTTTAAAAACGCAATAATTGGTAAATCAACTAGACAAAGCGCTCTTTGGAGAAATTCGCTTTTCGTTTTTTCTTGTCAGGCGCAAGCGAATGTTAAGATTCTTGTGCCGTATGCAGATCAAGAAAGCTGTGATTTTCCCTTGGCGGATAAATATTTTAAGAGATTAAAAAGAAGGATGAATAATTCGTTTGAATGGCTGAAGCATATCGCTAAAATTATTTCTGTTATCATATTTTCAGGCGGGGGTTATTGGCTATTATTTAGAAAAGTTAAAAAAAATAATGAAAAAAGGGAATTTTTCATGATTTTGATTCTGTTTAATTTGTCATTATGGACAGTTTTTGCGCCGTTTGGAGCTGAACTTAGTCTTAGGTATTTTATTCTTCTCGCTTTTATGCCATTTCTGTTGCTTGGTCTGTGGTTGGAGTTTATTTTAAGGAGGAATAATTTTCAGATAAAATTCATAGCATTAATTGCGACAACTGTTCTATTGGCTTATAATTTGTTTTTTTGTTTATTGATTTTTCGCAATTATAGTCGCAATATTCCCGGAAATATGATTGATGGGACGATGAATCAAACCAAAGAAATTGCTGAATATATAATTTCTGAAGTCGGTTCGCGCAAAAAAATTCAAATAGACGGTCAAGGTATTTATTTGGATCGTTTTGCCAATCGAATTTCATATTTCTTGGCTGATTCAAAGATTGAAATTATTACACCGAACAAATATGTAAAATTGGATAATAATTTGCCAATATTTGTTGTGGTGAATGAATCATCAGAAGAATTTTATCCCGGTATGGTTTATAAAAAATATGGTGAAATAGAAAAAAATCATCGGATTTATGATGTTACAATTTTAAAAATGAAAAATGCTCCCAAATAATTTTTGCCAAATTATGATTTTTAACTTAAATTAAAATAATAATAATGAAAACCATATTAAATAAAAAATATACAGTTACGGCTATTATGCTGGCAATAGTCATTGGCGCTTTTGTCTTTCGTTTTTATAATTTTTCTGATTGGCTGTATTTCAAAATGGATCAATCGCGCGACGCGCAGCTCATAAGCTATGCTATAAACGATGGACCAATGATGCTTCCGCTTTTGGGACCAAGAGCCGGCGCGACTGATGTAGGCAAAGGTTTTTTGCGACTTGGTCCGGCTTATTATTATTTTCAATATCTTTCTGGTGTTGTTTTTAATTCTACGGCGCCGGAAATTTTCGCTTATCCGGATTTATTGTTTTCTATTCTGGCGATAATTTTGCTTTATTTTTTTGCGCGGATTTATTTCTCCAAAAATATTTCGCTTCTCATTTCGGCGATGTATGCGTTTTCTTTTATCGTGATTCAATATTCTCGGTTTGCATGGAATCCTAATTCATTGCAATTTTTTGCTCTGCTAACTTTTTTTGGACTTTTGAAATTTTTGAGTGAGAAAAATTTCAAAAGAAAAATAGGTTGGCTAATTGTTTGGGCGCTGGGAATTTCTATTGGATCGCAGTTGCATTTTTTTGGTTTTTTTGTGCTTACAGCCATTTCCGGTTGTCTGATTCTGTTTCATAGTCAGGTTTGGCAGTTGCAAAAAATCAAGGATATATTTGCAAAAAATATTTTGCGAAAAATAGCCGTTTATTCTTTTGTTTTTGTTTCTGTTTTCACTTTGATTTATTCTCCTGTGATCATAAGCGATGTGATGAAAAAAGGAGAAAATTCAAAAAATTTTATAACCGCTCTTTTTTCCAAAGCCAAAGAAAAAACATTTGGCGAAAAATTATCCAAGAATTTTTCTGAGAATGCTAAATATTATTGTCTCATCACTACTTCTTTTTGTGGAGAAGGCGAGCCGTTTGATAGTGTGAAAAGTGCATTACCTTCAATTTTTTCAATCATTCTTATTCTTGCTGGTTTGATTTTGGCTGGACGAGCTTTGAAAAAAGAAAAAAACATCGGGAGGAGAAATTTTTTGGCGTTGTTGTTTTTGTGGATTGGTGTGTTTTTTATTTTTACTTTTCCAGTTTCTTTTCAGCTTCGTCCAAGATTTTTCATTTTAGTTTTTGCTGTGCCATTTTTGCTTAGCGGATTAGTATTTGATTTTTTTCAAGAAAGATGGCCGAAAAAGGCAGTGTATTTCATTTCGGCAGTCGCAATCATTATATTTGGCTTGAATGCGTATGGAACAATGGCGTGGTTTTCGGAAATGAAACAGTCTCAAGTCAAGAATGTAGAAATAAACCGCACATTAATTTTGAAAACAAAAGATGGCGTGACATTGGGCGAATTACAAAAGGCATCTGATTTTATTTATGAAAAAAGAAAAATAGGCAAGGATGTTTATTATTATGTGAAACCGGAGCATATAAATCCGATAAAATATATTTTGACGCAAAAGAAAGACCCTGCTTTCGTTTATGCGACTTTGAGTTTGAATGAAAATCCTAATGCCCAGTATTTTGCAATTATTCCTTCCGATACGGAACCCAAAAAAGCCTTGGAAAAAAAATATGCAGTGCCGGTTGAAATTTTGTCTTTTCAAAATTGCGGTCAAATCTCAGTTTATGAGATAAATTTTCCAGGGAGAAATATTTCCAAAAATTTCAGATTTAACAAGAAATATTCCAAAACCGACCGGCTTTTCTGGAAAGATGTTTTTGGGATAAAAAAACAAACTATTAAAGAAGACGAGGAATTAACCAGTGATATAAATATGAATGAATAGAAATTTTACAATAAAGTTAGAAAATTTATCAAAGATAGATAATGGAAAAAATTAAAAAAAATAAAACTATTGTTATTTTAATCGCGATTATCACAGTCGGGATTTTTTTGCGCATCTATCATTTTTCCGATTGGTTGTTTTTTCAATCGGATCAATCAAGAGATTTAAAATTGATAAATCATGCAGTTGAAAATGGTCCAGGTTGGCTTCCACTTCTGGGACCAAAAGCGGGAGGCACATTTTTGCGCTTGGGACCTGTTTTTTATTATTTTCTATATCTTTCTGGAAAAATTTTTGGAATGGATGAGCCTTGGAAAGCTGCTTTGCCAGATTTATTTTTTTCAATTCTCACAATTCCGCTTTTCTATTTTTTCCTTAAAGAATTTTTTTCCAAAAATTGGGCATTGATAAGCACAGCTTCATATGCAGTTTGTTTTTTTGCGGTTCAATATTCTCGTTTTGTGTGGAATCCCAATTCTTTGCCTTTTTTCAATTTGCTTTTCTTTTATGCTTTATTAAAATTTTTTGATGCTTCGGATAAGCGAAAAATTATTTGCTGGACAATAGTTGCGGGCATTTCTTATGCCATTGCCAGTCAACTTCATTTTGTTTGTCTTTTTAGCTTTCCGATTGCCACACTAATTATACTTTTATCTCACAAAATGATTGCTAAAAAATCTGTTGGAAATTTTTTCAAATACATTCCTATTGTTGTTTTTATCCTTGTCTTATTTTATGTCCCAGTGATACTAAGCGATATGCAAGTCGGTGGAAATAACGGGATAAATTTTTTGGTTTCTTTCAAAAGCAAAAGTTCTGATGCTGAAATTTTTGAGCTTGCGAAAAAAACCGCTTTTAATTTTTCCAAATATTTCGCAATTATTTGGTCAGGGGTAGTTGATGCAGATAAAAAAATATACAAATTATTTTTATATTTTATACTTGCTGGATTGATTGGTGGAAGTTTGCTTTTTAAAAAAGAAACGGATACAAGAAAAAAAATATTCGTGGCCACAATTTTTGCGTGGTTTTTTTCTTATGCGATTGTCTATTTTCCTCTTGGCTCAAAAGTTCAGCCAAGACATTTTTTGCCAATTTTGCCCTTGCCATTTATCTTTTGGGGGTTTGTAGTTTTGTTTGCAAATAAAGTTAAACTTAGATATAAATCTTTCATAACTTTGCCACTATTGTTTTTGCCGATAGCCCTTAACGTGTATAGTATCAAAACTTGGTTTGGCGAGCTTGGTGATTCGCAGGTTAGAATTTCTCATCCGAGAAAATCCGGATTGCTAAAATCAGTAGAAGGCGAAGACTGGTGGCACCTAAAAAAAACCGCTGAATATATGCAAGAAGATTGCAAAGGAGAAAACAAAAAAATATTAATTATTCCTCTCAAAAAAAGTTATCGCGATTTGATCAGCTATTCGCTGGAAAATGTCGGAGAAAAAAGAGAATACAGCATAAAGCTTGGATTCTTGGAATATTATCCTGAGGACTGTTATTATCTGATGTATTTTACAAAAAATTATTCTTCTGGTTATTTTGATGAAAAGCAAGAAGTGAAAAAGATAAGTGAAAAAAATTTTGGCGATATCGGCGTTGTTCATTTTGAGATAATTCCGCAAATGATAGATAACAAAGGTAAAATAGAAAATCCATTTAGAAAAAAAGATAGAGGATAAGAAAAAAAAGACAGTGATCTTGAAAAAGATTCGGATGATAATATTTCAATTGATGAGAGCGAAGATAACTCATGGCTGATTCCCAAAAGAAAGGGTAGGATTTTTTGGAAGGATTTGTTTGAAGAGTGAAAATTTTATAAAGTTAAAAGTTGATAAAGTTTAAAAAAATAGTAAGGATATGCCGGAAAAAATCATAAAAAATAAAATTTGGATAATTTTGGGATTAATTTTGACAATTGGCATATTTTTGCGCGCGTATCATTTTTCTGATTGGCTCAGATTTAATATGGATCAGTCGCGCGATGTTTTATTGATGAAAAATTTAAGTGAGCATAATAGATTTCCGGAACTTGGTCCCGAAGCGGGTGGAACAAATTTCAAACTTGGTCCGGCGTTCTATTATTTTCAATATCTAAGCACGAAAATATTTGGCGCGGAGCCGGAAAAAGTAGCCTATCCCGATTTATTTTTTTCAATTTTGTCAATTGGTTTGTTTTTTCTTCTGGCAAAAATTTATTTCAAAATTCCAATTGCGTTGACATTGACGTGGTTGTATGCAACCTCATATTTTGTGATCAAGTTTTCCCGTTTTGCCTGGAACCCTAATTCCACACCTTTTTTTGTGATGCTTTTTATCTACGCGCTTTATAATTTGGCAATTTCACAGAAAAAGAAAATTGCTTGGGCGATTTTGACGGGAACAGCTTTGGGAATTTGTATTCAACTGCACACTTCGCTTTTGATAATTCTGCCAATCCTTTCTTTTTTTTGGGCGGTTATTTTTTTTAAGAGAAAAATAGTTTCAATAAGCGTAATAGCCATCGTTGTAGGGACTTTTATTTTTATGAATATCCCGCAAATTGTCAGTGAAATCAAAAGTGAAGGAGCGAATTCATATCAATTTATATTGGGAATTACCAATAAAAATAAGCGAAATAAAAGCTGGGCGAATAACTTGCTCTTGAATTTTTCTTGCCACACCAAAACTAACAATCACATTCTTACTTCTTTGGGAGACGAAGATGGGTGTGGATATGACAATGATTGGAAAACATTCAAAAAGCTGGATGGCACAAGAATGACTGTTAAAGAAAAAATATTTTTCGTTGTATCTATTATTTCGCTACTAATATTTTTTTTAGGTGGATATTTTTTCTTATTTAAAAAAACAATCAAAGAAAGCGATAGAAATAGGAAAATTTTTTTACAAATTATGTCCGGTTATGTAATCTTATCTTTTCTTTTCTATATAACATGGGCTACGGAACTTTCAGTGCGTTTCTTTTTGCCGTTATCCTTTGTTCCTTTTTTAATCTTGGGATTATGGTTGAATTTTTTTGAGAAAAAATTCAAAAAAGGTTTGTGGCTTGTGATAACGATTGTTTCCGTTGTCTCATTTTTGAATTTGGGGAAAATATTTCATACCTATAAAGATTTGAGGTATGGAGGAAGAGAGATTAATGGAGATTTTGATTATCTAACGCTGGGAGAGGGGAAATATGTCGTTGATTTTATGACAAAAAATTCTAGCGAAAAAACTGTTTATGTTGATGCGCAAGCCGGTTATCTTTTTAAATCTCTTCGCTCGTTGCAGTTCTTAGCAGAAAAAGAAAATGTGGAAATAATTCAATTAAGAAAAGAAATTAAATTAAATTACGGAGACAGATTGTTTTATCTGAAAAGTGCCGATGCCCAATGCAAACTTTCGCGGGAAATAGCAAAAAAATATGATATTGAAAAATGTTCAGTTTTTCGCCAATTTTCAGTTTTTGCTTTGAGAGTTAAATAAATTTTTTTTTAAAATTAAAATTTGGGAAAACTTTTTTCTCTCCAAAGATTTTCTTTTAGATAAAGCATATCTTTCTTTCCGATTTCTCCCAAGACATAAAGAATGTCTAGGTAGAAAATGAAAAGCAAAAAAGACCAAAAAATAAAAGTGAATTTTTCTTGTGATGGAAGAAGTTGAGAAACGCCCAACATCAATGTTCCAGCGATGATTATTTTAGAAAAGAATTTTAAAGATATTTTTACTCCAAAATCTTTCCAAATATAATAAAGCATAATGAAAGTGATTACGATTGAAGTGATAGAGGTGGCAATGGATGAACCGACAAGCGCGTATTTTTTAATAAGAAAATAGTTTAAAATAATATTTAAGAATAATCCAAAAATTGAAATTAGCATTGGTTTTTTAACTTTGTTTGCTCCGCTCATCACAAAACAAAAAACATAATAAATTGTAAGAAAACCCACGCCTAAAACTAAAATAGTCATAGGCAAAGCGGATGATTCATAGCGAGAAGAATAAAAAAGGCGAATAAGAGGTTGCGCGAAAACACTCATTAAAACAATCATTGGGACAAGAAGGATCAACATCAAGCGCAATGATTGGTTGATGATTTTGGCGGTTTGAGTATGGTTGTTTTGCGATGTGGTTTTGGAAATAACCGGCAAAAGAATCACGGTGAGAGAATAAAAAATATAATAGGGTATGCGGGCGAGTGTAAGAGAAGCGTTATATATGCCGGTGGAATAATCACTTTTTAAAATGGCTTTTACCATATATAAATCTATACTAATAAGTAATTCATAAGCTAAAAAGAAGATGATAATTTGCCAAGCGTAATTGATCAAAAGTCGCCAATCAAAATTTTCTTTCTGTTTGATTTCGGTGATAAATTTGGGCGTTCTTTTTAATTGTTTGGAAATTTTGAATTTATCAATCGCTAATGCGATGAAAAAAATTGTCAGAGGCGCTACAATATAGCCGGAAATTGAGCCTTCAAGTTTCCAAAAATAGGCGAATAAAAGAATAAAAATAATTTTAAAAATTGAACGAAAAACTTTGAGAATGGATTGAATATTGAACTGATGAAGTCCGGTGTAGTAGGAAAAATAGAAAGAAGCCATCGCAAAAGACGGAATAATCAAAGTGGAAAGACGAAAAAGAGGAGTGAGAGTCGCATCGCCCAAAAGTTTGGCGATTAGCGGAGAAAAAATAAAAAACAATATCGTTATTGTTCCGACTATAACGCTTTGCAAAAGAATAGCTTGTTTTTTAATGATGGAAATCAAATGAGGTTTGGTTTCAAAAATTTCGCTTAGATATTTTGCCATAGCAGTGGGAATTCCATTGCCAACGAGGATAATGACCATCGTAGTGAGCGTAACGACAATCCCATAGCGACCATAATCGGCTGGACCGAGAATTCTTCCCATCACGGTATGGATAAAAAATCCGGAAATATTGAAAATAATTTCCGAAATTGTTATCCATAAAGTTGTGCGAACAAGATTTTTTGGCATAGTTGTGACTAAAAGAAACAATTTTTTATAAAAATTTATAATTTTAGAATTTATTCATTTGAGTTGAAAAATCCATTTAACTAATATAATGATAGAATTGTGAACAATAAATCGCTTTTTATAATTCATAAGTCTTTTTCCAATTTTGGCGGAAAAATTTGGAAGGAAACGCCAAAAAGGTTTTTTTGGTTTGAGACAACAATTTTTATTGATTTTTAAAAAGGGAATTTTTTATTTCTTGAAAAACCTTTTCTTCGTCTTGATTGCCGTTAATTATTTTTAGATTCCACTTCAAAATTTTATTGGCATATAATTCTTTTTTCTTTTTGAGATAATCAATTCCTTGTTCGGGTTTTCGTTTGCGGGACATAATAACGGCGGGATCTGTTTGCAGGTAAATGGCTAGCTCCGGTTTTATTATTTTTAACTTTGTCTCAGGGTAATTTTTAAGATTAAGATTTAAGTTTAGAAAAAGTATATTTATAAAAGAATCATAAAAATACCGATCACTTAAAATATAGTCAAATTTTTCTTTTTTTAGTTTTTTCACTAAATTTTTAAAACGCCACAAATCAATTTTCAAAAATATCTCGCGCAGTTTGATTTGAAACAAATTGGCACGGGTTACGCTTTTTTCTTTTTGAGTTTTGCATTTTCCGCTTAGTCGGCAAATCAAGCAATATCTGTTTCGGATTTCAATTATTTTTTTTCCCAAACTGAATTTTATCGCGTGAAAATAAAAAACTTTGCATTTTTTTTGTTCCAAATATTTTTTTAACCTTTGAATCTGGGTGGATTTTCCGCTTCCATCCAAACCGGAAATGGAGATTATTCTCATATTTTTTAGGTGTAAATCTTTTTTTTGGCGTTTTTTTCTTAAATACTCGTCAATTCTCAATCAATATTATCATATTTGAGAATTTCTTGCACGCGTCAGGAAAATATTTTTAATTTGTCAAATAGGGTCGGATAATGCTAATGTATAGAAAAAATAACTTGCAGTTAATATATAAAAAATAAAAATATTTTAAAAATAAAATTAAAAAAAAATTGTCAAAAAAATGAGCCAGTGAAATTGAACCGATTCTTTATAATCTGGATAAGAAAATCCGAGTTATTCTTTCGGCAATAAAATATAAATTCTAAAAAATTATGCGATTGGATTTTTCTAAAATAAAAAAAGTTTATATTATTGGAATCAAAGGTTCCGGAGTTGTCGCTGTGGTGGAAATTTTGTCCGGTATGGGAATTGAAGTTTTAGGCTCAGACACAAAAGAAATTTTTTTTACCGATAAAATACTCAAGAAATTGGGAATAAAATATTTTGAAAATTTTTCTTCCGCCAATATTCCGGCGAACACGGACTTGATTATTCATTCAACGGCTTATAACGAAAAAAATAATCCGGAAATGGAGGAAGCCAAGAAAAGAAAATTGCCGATTATAAGTTATCCTGAAATTTTAGGATATCTTTTTAATCAGAAATATGGTTTGGCGGTTTGCGGAACGCACGGGAAAACAACCACCTCGGCAATGTTGGCGGAAACGTTAAGCTTTATCGGAAAAAATCCTTGCGCGGTAGTGGGGAGTAAAGTTATAAATTGGGGAGGAAACGCCCTTTTCGGCGAGGGAGAATTTTTTGTGGCGGAAGCGGATGAATATCAAAACAAACTTCAATACTATTCTCCCAAAGGAATTATTCTTACAAGTGCTGATTTTGATCATCCGGATTTTTTTAAAGATTTTTTGTCTTATAAAAAAGTTTTTAAGGAATTTGTGGCGCGTGTTCCCAAAAGCGGTTTTTTGGTTGTTTGGGGAGATAATGTGGACACATTGGAAATTGCTCAAAGTTGCAAGGCGAATGTTTTTCAATATGGTTTTAATAGGGATTGCGATTATAGAATTGAAAATTATGAACTAAAAAATGGAGAAAATTTAAAACCTTCTCAATTTTTTGAAGTTTTTTCCAAAAAAAAATCTTTGGGAAATTTTGAAATAAGCTTGGTTGGAAAACATAACGTTCTAAACGCGACATCGGTGATTGCCAGTTGTTATCATTTGGGGTTAAATTTGAAAAATGTGGCGGAAGCGTTGAAAAATTTTCAAGGAACATCCAGAAGATTTGAATATATCGGTGAACGAAATGGCGCGATTCTTATAGATGATTACGGACATCATCCAGAAGAAATTCAGGCAACTTTGAGTGGAGCGCGACAAATTTATCCTCAAAAAAATATTTGGGCGATTTTTCAAGCGCATACCTTTACTCGCACTAAGGCTCTTCTTAGCGAATTTTCTCAAAGTTTTTTCGATGCAAACAAAGTAATAGTTTTGGATATCTATGGAAGCGCACGAGAATTTCAAGGCGGAGTGCATAGTCAAGATTTAGTTGACGCGATCAATAAATTTGAACAGGGCAAGGCTTTTTATCTAGCTACCGTTGTTGAAGCGGCGCAATATTTGAAAGACAAAATAGGGGAAAATGATGTGGTTATCACTATCGGCGCGGGAAACGGTTGGGAAGTAGTGGAAAAACTAAAAGAATAACGGAATGAAGGCTGTTGTTTTTTGCAATTTTTAACAATTTTAGTCGCGAGCATTTTTTAAAATTGTCAAAATAAAAATCAAATCAAGATATTTTTTGAACTTAATGAAAAGAATTTTTTTTATAAAATTTTATTAATTTTTCAAAAAGCGAATAACTTTTATATTTGAAAAAAATGGAAAAAAAGAAACAAATTTACAATCTTTCTCCTAATGAAATTCTAGCCAATTTTAATTCTTCTTTAGAAGGGTTGACGGATGAAGAAGCGGAAAAAAGAATTAAGATTCATGGATTAAATAAAATTGAAAAAAAAATAAATTGGAAATGGGCAAGATTGATTATCAATCAATTTAAAGACACTTTGGTTTGGATATTGCTTGTGGCGGCGTTTCTAGCTTTCTTATTTGGAGAGACGCACGATACAATAATAATTTTTTTTATTGTGCTTATCAATGCTTCTATCGGTTTTTTTCAAGAATTTAAAACGGAGAGAATTTTGGAAAATATTAAAAAAATTGTAACTGACAAAGCTTCAGTTTTTAGAAACGGGGTAAAAAAAGAAATAAATTCAAAATTTTTGGTTCCGGGAGATATTGTTTTTGTGAGCACCGGAGATAATATTCCCGCTGACGGATATATTTTGGAAAGCTATAATTTTAAAGTGAACAGTTATATTTTTACGGGAGAGTCAAAACCGGAAAAAAAATCGGAAAAAATTTTGGAGAAAGAAGATGTTCTTTTGGCTGATATTGATAATATGGCTTTTATAGGAGAAGAAGTGGCGGTGGGGGAGGCCAAATTTTTAGTAACCGAGATCGGTGCTAAAACAAAATTGGGAAAAATTGCCAAACTCACTTATGAGATAAGAGAAGATTTGACTCCAATGCAAAAAAAGATGCAAAAATTGGGTAAAAATGTAACAATTTTAGCGGTCTTTATTGGGATTTTGGTTATGATTACCGGACAATTTTTTGATATGAGTTGGTATGATAATTTTATTTTCGCTTTGGCATTAGCCGTTTCAATTGTTCCAGAGGGATTGCCGGCAGCGATTTCAGTAGCTTTATCGCTTGGAATGAAACGTCTTCTTAAAAAAAATGTTTTGGCAAAAAAATTGAGTGCAGTAGAAACATTAGGATCAGTTTCCATAATTTGCGTTGATAAAACCGGAACAATAACCAAGAATGAATTAACTGTGGTTAAAATAATATTGAATGAAGAAATAATTGATGTTGGAGGAGAAGGTTATTTGCCCAAAGGAAATTTTTCTAAAAATGGAAAATTGGTTAATTCAATTGAAATCAAAAATCTTGATTTGATTCTAAAAATTGGCGCGTTGTGCAACGATGCCAGCCTTTTGGAAGAAAATGGCATATATAAAATTTTAGGCGATCCGACTGAGGGCGCCATTGTTGTGGCGGGTAAAAAATATAATCCCAAAGAAGGATTCTATGAACAAGGCGAGAAAAAAATTACAGAAAATCCATTTACTTCGGAGAGAATGAGAATGAGTGTAGTTTATGAAAATAATAAAACGGTTTCTTTTGTAAAAGGTTCTCCGGATGTTATGCTTGATTTATGCAACAGAAAAATTGTAAATGATAAAATATCGGAATTGACGAAAAAAGATAAAATTAAGATAAAAAATGTTTACAATCAAATGTCTAATGAAGCGCTTAGAGTGTTGGCGTTTGCTTATCGAGATTTGGATAAAATTTCAAAAAATAAATATCAAGAAGAAGCGGAAAAAGATTTAGTGTGGGTTGGAATGATGGCGATGATTGATCCGCCTCGTGCGGGAGTTTATAAATCCATTGAAGAATGTAGAAATTTAGGTATTCGAGTGATTATGATAACGGGCGATTATGAAGTTACCGCAAGAGCGATTGCGCAAAGAATAGGTTTAATTCAGAAAAAAACAAATGAAAGCGTGATTAGCGGGAAAGAACTAAATTCTTTGAAGGACGAGGAAATTTACCAAAAAATTGAAAAGGGAGTTTGCATTTTTGCCAGAATTGCACCGGAGCAAAAATTGCGAATCGCTTCTATTCTCAAAAAAAATCAAGAAATCATCGCCATGACCGGAGATGGAGTGAATGACGCGCCGGCGTTGAAACGCGCTGATATCGGAGTGGCTATGGGAATTATGGGAACAGATGTTTCCAAAGAAGCTTCGGATATGGTTATTTTGGACGATAATTTTGCTTCAATTGTGGAAGGAGTGAAAGAAGGGAAGACTATTTTTAGAAATTTAAGGAAATTTGTTCATTATGTTTTTACTTCCAATGCCGGTGAACTTTTTACTGTTGTCGGAGGAGTTTTATTTGGAATTCCGTCTCCTCTTACCGCTATTCAAATTTTAGCGACGGATCTTGGAACGGATGTTTTACCTTCTTTTTCTTTAAGTCTAGAACCGAGCGAACCAAGAGCTAAAAAAACAAAATTTATCAATGAAAAAAAAGAGATAATAACTTTTAGAGGTTTTAGAAGAATTATTTATTTGGGAATTATTATGGCATTTGGAGCCTTGACAGCTTTTTTTTGGTCAATGAAACGCGGAGGTTGGAATTTTGGCGAAGAGATAATAAAAGATTCTTTTCTTTATACCAAGTCTACGACATCCGCTTACGCTGTTATCGCTATGGCGCAAATGGCGAATCTTTTGCAATCTAGGAGTAAAAAAATTTCTCCTTTTAAATTGGGATTTTTCAAAAACAAATATGCTATCGGAGCCATGGCGGTTTCTGTTTCTATTTTGTTTGGTTTTATGTATTTGCCATTTTGCCAAAAATATCTGCATATGTTACCGATAGATGGAAAAGATTGGTCAATGGTTTTAATTTCTTTTACGGCAGTTTTTGTATTTGAAGAAATGAGAAAAAAATTTAAAATAAAAGGTTGAGCTGTAAATTTATGTTAAAAATTGAAAAAAATGTGATTTTAGCGCCTCTTACCACTTTTAAAATTGGCGGACCAGCAAAGTTTTTTTGTAAAATCAACCAAAAAGAAGAATTGAGAGAAGCTTTTGATTTTGCGCAAAAAAATAATTTGGAACTGTTTATTTTAGGCGGAGGAAGTAATATTTTAATAAATGATAATGGATTCGGCGGTCTAGTGATTAGATTGCAAAACAGTGCGTATAAATTTTCAAGCAATCGGGTTTTTTGCGACGCCGGAGTTAATTTATCAAAAATAGTGAGTCAAGCTTTTAAAAATAACCTTTCCGGAATGGAGTGGGCAGTGGGAATCCCAGGCACAGTTGGAGGAGCTATTCGGGGAAACGCCGGAGCCTATGGAGGATCAATGGCGAATGTTTTGGAAAGTGTTGATGCGGTAGAAATCAAAAAGGAGCAAAAAAAATTTCCTGAAAATTTTTCATTAAAAAAATATTTTTTATCCGATTGCAAGTTTGGATATCGCGATTCTATTTTTAAAAAAAATCGGAATTTGATCATTTGGTCTTGCGTTTTTGAATTGCAAACGGGGGAAAAAAATGAAATTGAAAAAAAAATGAAAGACATTGTTGAGAAAAGAACCGACAAATTGCCGGCGGGTTTTAGCGCGGGCAGTTTTTTTCAAAATCCCACCGTTAAAAATGAGAAACTCATCGCTAAATTTGAAACATATTCAGGAACAAAATGTCGAGAAGGAAAAATTCCCGCCGGGTGGTTGATTGAAGAAGTTGGTCTTCGCGGGAAAAAAATTGGTGGCGCTAAAGTGAGCGAAAAGCATGCCAATTTTGTAATAAACTTAGGCAAGGCCAAAGCGGAAGATATAGTGGTTTTATCTAGCTTGATAAAGCAAAAAGTCAGAGTTTCTTTGGGGGTTCAGCTTAAAGAAGAAATTCAATATATTGGATTTTAAAAATCAAGAATAATTTTTTAAATTTTTATCATTATGGAAAAAGAAAAAATGGCAAAGGCGAAGAAAGAAAATAAAAATCTGCGTTTTCTTTTGAAAAATGTTGTTTTAGAAGAGAAAAGCAAAGAATATGTGATCAAAAAAATCGGGAAAATGGAAAAATTTTTGCAAAAATCACTCAATGTTGAAGTGGAAATTGCATTGGACAAAAAAGGAAAATTTTATGTTGAAGTTATGATTAAAACTCCCTATAAGCTATATCGCGCCACACAAATATCCGAGTCCGTTGAAGTTTCAGTGGATATAATAATGGAAGAACTACAAAAACAAATTACCAAAGATAAAGATAGATTTAAAGATATTCGCAAACGTGGAGCTCGTTCAATTAAAAAGAAGATTGTAATCAGTAAAGATGCCAGATTTTAAATATAAACTTGCCTATTTCTATTTAATTAGGCTCTAGACCATCAGAAACTATGTTAAAATAGTAGTATGATGCTCAAGAAAGCCAAATTAACGAGTTACCAAATTAAAAAAATTATTGAGTGTTTTTCACTTGATCTTACTGCCACTCAAACCAGC
>Ga0210049_1000092_pt1 | contig 58907 bp, 52 predicted proteins | sample CryGeyCG2014_300_2_FD_183964 | JGI IMG/M metagenome (GOLD analysis project Ga0210049, IMG submission 183964) | Groundwater microbial communities from aquifer - Crystal Geyser CG06_land_8/20/14_3.00 (SPAdes) (version 2) | ecosystem: Environmental > Aquatic > Deep subsurface > Groundwater | place... | reverse complement strand
ACCCTGGATAAGACTTGGAATCTTCATGGCCAACCAATCTGCCATATTATGGAATCAGAGTCCAGGAAAAAATGCAGTCGTTTGAAAAATTATCCCTTCAGATTAAAGAAGGGGTGTGGAATGTAGGACAAAATGCTCGATCAGGGCGGGGATATCCTCTCTACGTTCCTTAAGAGCCGGTACTTTCAGGGTAATAACATTGAGCCTGAAAAAAAGGTCTTCTCTGAATTTGCCATTCTTTACCTCATGTTCCAAATCTCTGTTGGTGGCGCTTATCAGCCGCACGTCTGCTCTAAGGACTTGGCTTCCCCCCACCCTCTGGAACTCTCCTTCCTGCAGAAATCTGAGGAGCTTGACCTGTACGGAGGGAGACAATTCGCCGATTTCGTCCAAGAAAAGGCTACCGCCGTCTGCCTGTTCAAAGCGACCGATCCTCCGCTGATGCGCGCCTGTGAATGAACCCTTCTCATGACCGAAAAGCTCGCTTTCTATGATGGACTCCGTTAGCGCCCCGCAATTTACCGTGATCAACGCCTTGCCGGACCGTGGGCTCAATGTGTGCATCAGTCGGGCGAAAAGTTCTTTTCCGGTGCCGCTTTCTCCTTCTATCAAGACAGAGGCTTTGCTGCCTGCAATCCTTCCTGCAAGGTTTATAAGCTCAGCCATTTTCACACTCTTAAATACTATCTGCTCCTAAGTTATGCTTTTCTCCTGAATTTGTCTTCGCAAAGTTTCATTTTCACGGATAAGTGTCTTTCGCTCTGCCGCCTTCTTCAGGATAAGAAGCAATTCGTCCAGCTCTATGGGCTTTGTTATGTAATCTACGGCGCCTGCCTTCATGGCTTCAACGGCTGTCTCTATGGTTCCGTAAGCTGTTACCATTACTACATCCAGTTCAGGATTGATTTGCTTGAGGTCCTTGAGCACGTCAAGTCCATTTCGCCCAGGCATCTTGAAGTCCATGACCACCACATCCAGGTCCCTGGCCCGAACAAGCTTGATTGCTTCCTCACCGTTTTCCGCGACGCTCACCCCATGGCCTTCCTTTGTCAAGAAATCCCTGAGCATTTCCCTCTGAGCGCGCTCGTCTTCAACAATCAAGATATCCTGCTTTTGCATGATCAAACACCTTTCAGCCATCCCACTGAGGCATCACCTCAGGGGGAGAATAATCTGAAAAACAGTCCCTTTTCCAGGCACGCTCTCAACAGAAATTTTCCCGCCGTGGGCCTGGATTATTTCACGGGCGATAGGCAGTCCGAGCCCAAGCCCTTTTTCTTTGGTAGTGTACTCGAAATCAAATATCCGTTCAGTGTCCTTTTCGGCAATTCCAGCGCCTGTGTCCTTTATCATTATAACCAGATGGTCGGAACGTGGGGAAACGCAGGAGACGCTAACCTTTCCCCTACCCTCGATTGATTCAACCGCGTTTTTCATAAGATTGAGCAGTGCCTGATGCATCATTGAGGCGTCCATCATGACAACGGCCTCGGGATCATCCCAGTAGAACTCGATCTCGATGCCCCTGGATTCAGCAAGTTCCTTTACAAGGATCAAGACTCGGTTAAGCACATCGGCTATTTTTCCCTGTTTGAAATCAGGGTGCCTTTCCCTTGCAGGTGATACGAATTCTTCAATGATCCTGTTGAGGCGCCTTATCTCCTCCCTGACCACCCCGAGGATATTCATGAATTCATCTTTGTTTAAGGACTCGGCGGGAGCAAATTCCCGCGCGATCCTCTGAATGGCAATGCTTACTGCATTTAGTGGGTTTCTTATCTCATGGGCAAACCCGGCAGCGATCCTCCCGAGAGAGGAAAGCCTTTCAGCCTGAGCAAGCCTTTTTCTCATCTCCTGTATCTTTTTGGCGTGGCGCCCCTGAAGGCGGTAAAAGAGAAAAGCGGCTGCAACAAGAGCTGTCATCATGAGGAGGGCTGAAAGAAAGATATGGCGCTGGTTTCTCTCCTTCAAACGAAACACCTCTTCCGTATCCATAGCTACCTGTGCAGTGCCTATCTGAATGCCTTCCAATCGCACGGGCGCGAATACCTCCAAGAGCCTGGGAGAACCATCCAGAATCCTTCGACCCTCCCTGCCCGGCGCATCGGGTTTTGTTTTATCTGCTTCCTGAATGGAAACAAATGAGATGTCACCCCCGGCCGCCAGAAGATTACCGCTTGTATCTAAGACGGCAAAGTAATAGACCCCCTTTCGCCATCCCCTCTCCTCCACAGCCTCCTGGAAGGCCACCTTGGAGGCCCTGTATTTGAGTCCTTCTCGGTTCAGCATCAAAAAGATCATTCCCGCGGATCTTTCCTTTTTGACCCCAACAATGGGGAATATCTCGCCTTTATCGTCTCTAGCATAAAAATTCAAAGCGACTGCGCCACCCGAATCAATCAACGATCTGATGTGCTTACCCATGCCTTGGGGAATCGGCGTGCTGGCAGATTGAATACTGCCTTCGTTATCAGTAACTATAATGCCAAGGATATTTTCCCGGATCTCGAACTCGCTTGTTTGGGTGGGCTCGGATGAAAATTCCTCAAGTCTGTGTTCAAGGGTCTTTGCTGTATCCAGAAGGCTGTTGAGGACTACTTCCTGAATTCTGAACCCTTCTTCAATGGCCTCTACATCAATAAAAGAGTTCTCTGCGCGGCCGGTTACCGCCATAAACTCTTTTAGCTTGTTCTGTGCCAATATCTCTACACTTTCTATGATTGTTTTCCCCTTATTTTCAAAGACATCAAGCAATGTATTTTGTGTGCGACCGATATCAAGAATCGCCGTGATAAAAAATAGGGAGACAATAATAAGACAGAACAAAACAAATATTACTGGAGGTAATAAAGGCGAGCTGAATACCGGCTCTTTACTATCGAGTCTGAATGGGTATCTCTTATTATTCGCTTCACCGCTCACTTGTGCGACCTCCTCAATTATCGAGCCGCTGCCCAGCGCAGAGGGGATTTGCGGGTGTAAATACTGTAAGGCCCCTGCACGGGGTTTAATACCATTTCATACACACAGAGGATTATTTGTGCAAAGCTTATTCCAGCAAGAGGGGAACTACAAGGAAAAGCGATTCTACTGAGCTGGCTTGAGTTACGGCTTTATCTCGACACAATTGTCGGGTTCACTAAAATCATTTCCCACCGGTCAAAGATAAGCACTTTCAATAGGATGAAGCAACGATGAAGATGCTTTTCGACATTTGTTGCCTCTAGCACCTGGTTCGCTATTCGTTGCATTCTCCCGTGCATAATAGACCAATAGATTTGCATAATCAACATGTTGTCAAACGTCTTCTTACATGGCCTCGCTGGTGGCACAACCGCTGCAATATCTGGTTGCACAACCGCTGCAGTATAACGGACACAAATTCAATCAAAAAGGAGGTAGTAGAAATGAAAAGTTCAACAAGAAAATTCGGAATGGTATTCGTGGGAGTGCTAGTGGTTATGTTTTTTGCATCCTTCGCACTTGCGGGCCCCGGCGGGTATGGTCGCGGGATGATGGGCAAGGGGGCCGGCGGCGGCCAGGGAATGGGCCCAGGTCAAGGCAATTGCTCCTACACAGGTTCGCTTACTGCGGAGCAGTCCAAGGAGGTGCAGACCTTGCGCGAAGGCTATATAAAGGAAATAACGCCGCTTCAGAACCAGCTCTTTGCCAAGAAGACCGAACTCAGGGTCCTATGGTCACAGGCAAATCCTGATAGGGCTGCGGTAATGGCAAAGCAGGCTGAACTCAATGAACTCCAAAGACAACTTCAGGAAAAGAACACTACATTCCAACTGGAGATGCGTTCTATCGCCGGAAGATAGAGCGATGAACCGAGCTGCAAATGGATCAGTGTTATCATTCAATGCGGCTCGGTTTTTACCATAATGAGAGGCAGGAGAATGAGACGACTCCCTCCTGCCTCTTTTCTTTGACATGTCGAGATGAGACGCGGAATCCACAGGAGAGATCAGGCGGTGGACGGACAGTTGAAAAGAGCAGCAATGAAATATCTAATGAATATAACGGGAATAATTTCAATCTTGTTTTTCTGTGGATGTGTCATGATGTATCCTACCGATCCTTTTTCAGGGGGTGCATTGAATTCACTCGGCGCTGCGCGCGCTGCTTCCCTCCATTCTCTCCGACCTTTGCCTCAGGAACCGATTGCCTTAAGGGATGCGATCAGGATTGGCCTTGAGAACAATCCCGATATCGCAGCCGCGGAGATGGATGAAAACAGCGCTATGGCCCAATATGACCTTGCCTTTGCAGAAAGACTTCCGAACATCAAGGCAGTCGGAGGTTATCTTCATTATTCAGATGATCAACGTTTGGTCCAAGCAACCTACAACGGCGAGCCTGGAACCTTCGGTAGCGACATTGCTTCGGCAGATATAACACTGAACCTTCCGCTCTTCACTGGAGGGCGCATCATAAACCAGGTGAATGCTGCTGAACTCCTTCATAAGGCCTCCGGGCAGAGACTTGCAAGAACCCGTCAGGAATTGACATTCAATATCTCCAGTGTTTTTTTTAACATACTTGCCCAGCAACGGGTTGTGGAGTCATTGGATTTTTCGAAGAATGTCCTTGAAGAGAATCTTCGAAGAGTGAAGGCCCTGATCTCAGCCAAGAAGGCTGCCAAAGTTGACCTGCTTCGAAACGAGGTACGCCTTGCAGACATCCGGCAGCGCTTGGTTCGCGAGCAAAACACTATGGCCGTGCAATATCGGATCCTGGCCAACCTACTCGGCGTAGGAGGTGAGCCGAATAAGCCGCCTGCGATTCAAGGAGATCTCCTAAGCAGGGAGGAGGTTGATATTCCTGAATGTGCGTCAGCTTTGGACAAGGCCCGATCTCAAAGGGGAGACTATCTCGCTGCTCGTCTATTGCTTGAAGGACTAGCCAGAAGCGTTGATTCTGCCAGGGCTGGATATCTACCCACAATAGCCCTGCAAGGCTCCTACGGTGAACGCCTGGCACTGGGTTCAGCTACAGGCCCCACCAGCGGTCTTGATCGCGGCGAAGAATTGGGGCGTATCGGGATTGTTGCTGAGATTCCCTTATTTGATGGGGGAAGGACCGGCGCTAAGGTCAGAGAACAATTATCCAGACTTGGCTCAGCTCGGGAGCGTTTGAGAAAACTGGAACTTCAAATATGCCTCGAGGTCGAGACCGCTCTCCTGAATATTAATTCTTCAAGGGAAAGGATCCTCGGCACCCAAAAGGCAGTGGATCAGGCAAAGGAGAGTCTTCGTATCGAGGGTCTTAAGTATGAAGCCGGCAAAGGCTCGATAGTGGATGTGTTCGATGCTGAGAGGGCCTTGCTCGACTCACAGGTAAACTACTACCGGTCTCATGCTGATCTTAAAACTGCGATGGCACAGTTGAAATTAGTAACAGGAGCAACGTTATGAAACCTGCTATTCCAAGGATAATTCTGTTTGTATTTCTCGCAGTGGGAACGATTGTTACGGTCAGCGGGATTTCTTCAAGTCAAAAGGAGACAACTCAGCCCTCCTCACCGACCAAGGCAGCGGAGGTGAAAGTTGCTGCTGTTGCTCGCGGCGATATCGCAAGATTTCTTGATTTGAGCGGCACTGTGGAGCCTTACCGTATCGCCCAGATTGCATCCCCTGCAGAGGGGCCGATTATGAATATAAGAGTGTGGGAGGGAGACCGTGTAGAAGTCGGATCTCTCTTAATGGCAGTAGGCCGCAAGAAGGGTATTGATGCACTCATTGTCTCCCTTCGAGAAGATGTAAGAAAAGAAGAAGACAACTACATACGTGTTAAGGGCCTGGTCGAAGAGGACGCGCTTCCCGCAGAGCAACTTGACAATGCCAAGTCCAGTCTCGAAAAGGCAAGGTCTCAGCTTATAAAGGCGGAAGAAACAATGGGAGACTATTCGATTCTGGCCCCATGGCGGGGGATAGTATCTCGTGTAAAGGTGAGAGAGGGAGATTTTGTAGGACCGCGCGCACCCCTGATTGAGATATATGATCCGGGCAGTCTGATCATCAGGCTCGCATTGCCGGAGGCTGTTGCTGCCGGCATCAAAAGCGATATGAAGCTGGAAGTCACGCTGGATGCGTTCCCAGGCAGTCTTTTTCATGCCAGGATAGTGAGGCTTTATCCTTACCTGGAGCCTCGCACGAGAACAAGGACACTCGAGGCGAAGATAATAGAACCCATAGAGATATTGCCGGGGATGTTCGCGAGGGTGCGGCTTCAAGTAGAATCGGTGACGGATGCACTTGTTGCGCCCGTGGAAGCGGTGAAGGTCTCCCCGCGCGGGAAAAAGATAATATTCGTCGTAAATCAGGGCACCGCTTCGAGACGAGAGGTTGAAACAGGAATAGAAAATGGCGGCAGAATTGAAATAAAGAGAGGTCTTTCGCTCGGTGAACAGGTGATTGTGGCCGGGAACGAGAACCTCACTGACGGTACTCGAATCCAGGTTAGAGAGGGAAAGCCGCAATGAAGGCTACTTCCCTGGCAGTTAGAAAACGAATCGCATCCAGCGTAATAGCTTTTGCGCTTGTGGTTCTAGGAGCCTATGGACTGCTGAGCCTGCCGGTTAATTTCCTGCCGGATATGACCTATCCTATGATCAAGGTCAATATCTGGTGGAGAGGCGCCACACCAGAGGAAATAGACACAAATATCGCTGACCCTGTGGAACGAATTATGGCCACTGTAGATGGGCTCGATTACCTTGAATCATCATCCATTGAAGGTATGTACTCCCTCACAGCGAACTTTAAGTACTCTGTTGACTTGAACACGGCTTATCAAGATGCCCTGGCGGCCATGGCGAGAGTGGCCAGGCAGTTACCCAAGGACATTGATCCGCCGATTATATTCAAGGCTGATCCCACTCAGCTTCCTGTGGTTCAGCTTACTATACGCTCTGAAGAAAAAGACCTGGTGGAGATCCGCTCCTGGGTTGAGAACTGGCTTCAAAAGCAACTTCTCTCCGTTGCAGGGGTCGCGGGTACGGAGATAGTCGGGGGATTAAAGCGGGAAATCCGTGTGCATCTTGATCCCGGGGCCATGGAAAAATACAGCCTTTCTCTCCAAACGGTTCTGAAGAGAATGCAGGAGGAAAACATTGATCAATTTGCGGGCCGTATTACTGCGGGACCGCGTGAGATAATAGCCAGAACATCGGGAGAATACCGCTCTCTTGAGGAAATAAGAACAGTTGTCCTGGCGAGGAAGGGAGATGCTAAAATAACTCTGGAGGATATTGCCGAAGTAGTTGACTCCCATGAGCAGGTACGAGTAATTACCCGTCTGGGAGGCCGACCCTGCGTCAAGTTGAGTATCCTCAAACAGGCGGATGCAAATACAGTGGAGGTTGCGGATGCCGTTAATAACAAAATAGAGGAACTGCGCCCTTCTCTTCCTGCCGGGATAGAGCTGGGTGTAGTTGAAAACCAGGCAGATTATGTCTTGCCTGCCCTAAGGGGTGTGCGCAATGCGGCAATTGAGGCTGCGATCCTTGTTCTAATAGTAGTTTATCTATTCCTGGGAAGCCTGCGCCAGGTTTTGGTAATGCTCCTTGCCTTGCCCATAACACTTGTCCTTAATTTCGCGATCATGAAATTGGCGGGTTTTTCCCTTAACATCTTTTCCCTGGGGGGCCTGGTGGTTGCTATAGGGGTGGTGCTCGACAACTCTATAGTGGTTATCGAAAATATTACCCGCCTTCGCCATGAAAGTTTGACAGGGTCAACAGAAGAGATTGCTATCGAAGGCACAAATCAGGTGGGTCCGGCGATACTCGCAGCCACCCTTTCTTTCATAGCTCTGTTTGTGCCTTTTCTTCTTGTGCCAGGCTTGACGAGCCTTCTTTTTAAGGAATTGATTCTCGTCATAGCCGGAATAGTTTCAGTAAGTTTGATAATTGCCGTGACCTTGACGCCTATGCTGACGGCGATTCTCTTAAAGGGTAACGGTAACGCAGGACCAAGAAAAACGCTGTTTGAGAAGTTTTTTGATAAGGTCACTAGTCTGTATGGAAGGTCTCTTTCCTGGACCATGCGGGAGAGATGGCTTACCTTTTCTTTTTTCATAATGGCACTGATCATTGCCGTCGCTCTGGCCCCAAGGCTGGGCAGCGAATTCCTCCCCCAGATGGATGACGGCAGGATTATGATAAAGGCCAAACTCCCCACCGGCGCGTCTCTTAATGAAACCGACAGTGTCCTGCGACAAATAGAGGCACAACTGATCAATGATCCCATTATTGAAAGCTATTTTACCTTGAGCGGCGGAAAAGTCCTGGGCCTTTATACCTATGAAATCGCAAACGAGGGAGAGGTTGATATCCAGCTTGTGCCGCGTCATAGTCGTAAAATAAGCACAAAGGATTACATAAAGACGCTGAGGCCTAAGGCAGTTGCGGTGTCTGTCCCGGGCGGCAAGGTTATTGTGACTCAAGCCAAGGTTAAGGGAATGCGTAAAATAGGAGAGGCAGATATCGAAATCAAGATAAAGGGCCAGAACCTTGGAACGCTTTTCTCTATTGCAAACGATTACGCTAGACTCATGAGCGGCCTCAAGCAGTTTGCAAATGTCTATGTCACCATGGATATGAATAAGCCTGAATACCAGATAAGGGTGGACCGAACCCGGGCTGCAGAAATGGGCGTTTCGGTCTCGGATGTCGCCAATACGGCCAGATCCTTCCTGAACGGCGCAGTGGCAACCCGCTATAAGCAAGGTGATGATTTCTACAATATCAGATTGATGATTGCCGAGAGCCGAGTTACCTCACGCAGTGATGTGGAGGGACTCCTTGTGAACACGAGCCAGGGGGGTACCTCAGGCTGAGAGACGTAGCGGATGTTACGGAGGCTTCGGGTCCGGTGGAGATTTCGCGGGAAGACCAAGTCAAGGCCGTGGTGGTGCGCGGGGATGCAGCAGGCACAAGCGTAGGTGAGGCGCTCGCTTCCCTGAAGAGAACCATTGAGGGCACCCCCATACCTACAGGATATCAGATAAGTTTCGGGGGCCAAGCCCAGATGATGGCTGAAATGACTCAAACAGTCAAAATTATTTTGGCGTTTGCGCTCTTTTTCTCCTTCGTAGTCCTTGCAGTGCAGTTCAACAACTTAAGACTGCCGGCAATAATTCTGGGCTGTCTGCCGTTTTGTGCGGCAGGAATGATATATGCTCTCTACTTGTCGCAACTTCCCGTTGGTGCTACTGTCCTTATAGGGCTTCTGGTAGTCGCCGCTGCAATGGTGAACGGAGGAGTGCTGCTCCTGGTTTTGGCGGAAGAGCTGCGGCAGAGTGAAGGGCTTACTCCGTTTGAGGCAGTGCTGAAGGCGGCAAAGATACGTTTGCGGCCCCGTGTAATGATAGCCGTAGCTGTTATTGTGGGATTCATCCCCCTGGCCCTGAATCTTGAAGAAGGCGGCGATATGTTGCAACCCATGGCAGTGGGTGCTATCGGAGGATTGCTGCTGGGCATAATGGTCGCGCTCTTTTTGATGCCTTGTCTTTACCTTATTTTTTCTCGAAGGACGAGTTAATAGACTCAGGAATTAATGCACACTGATGATTTCAAAAGAAAGCTTACCGTAGCTTTCAGTGCCGACGCGGTCGGCTACAGCCGTTTGATGGGTGATGATGAGACGGCTACAGTCAAGACCTTGGAAGAATACAAGCAGGTAATGTCAGACCTGATCCTGGGGCACGGAGGTCGCGTTGTTGACTCTACCGGAGACAACCTGCTTGGGGAATTCGCAAGTGTAGTTGATGCCGTCAAGTGCGCGGTGGCCGTTCAAAATGCCCTTCGAGAGCGCAATGATGGCCTTTGCGAACAGCGAAGGATGCTTTTTCGCATAGGCATCAACCTGGGAGATGTCATTGAGAAAGAGGGAAGGATTTATGGGGACGGTGTGAACATAGCCGCCAGACTTGAGTCCCTTGCCGATCCCGGCGGTATCTGCGTTTCCAAGACAGTAATTGACCAGATCGAAACGAAGCTGCCGTTCAGCTACGAGTATCTGGGTAAAAAGAGGGTAAAAAAACATCGAAAAAACCATTCCCTCTTACAAGGTGCATTTTGAAGCCGCGGAGAAGTTGGGAGCCTCATGTGAGGTTAATCCTGTGAGATGTTTGACCGCCCGCCGTTGGAAGGTGCTGGCTGTTGCCGCATTTTTGGTCGCCATCGGGTTGGCTGTTCTGCTTTACGGTATCGCTTCAAGAGAGGTTGTACCGCCTGAGGGCAGCCGTGTAAGCGAAGCGACCGGCCAAGAGAAATCCATCGCGGTGCTGCCTTTCAATAATCTCAGCGGCGATCCAGAGCAGGATTTCCTGAGCGATGGTTTGACGGAAGACATAATAACCGCCCTTTCGGCTATCCCGCGTCTCTTTGTTGTTGCTCGTAACACCTCCTTTACGCTCAAGGGAAAATCAGTCAATGTGAAATCCGTGGGGCAGGGACTGGGTGTCAGATATATCCTTGAGGGAAGCGTTCAGACTGAGGCAGGGAGGGTGCGCATTACAGCTCAGCTTATTGACGCCGTGACAGGCAATCACCTATGGGCTGAACGCTACGACAGGGAACTTAAAGACATCTTCGCGCTTCAGGATGATATTACCCTTAACATCTTGCAATCTCTCCAACTGACTATCCTGGAGGGGGAAAGGCATGGGCCGGCAGCCGGGCCTCCCAAAAGCCTTGACGCATATCTGAAGCTCCTCAAGGCAAAGGCATATTTCATGAGTTCAAAGAGAGCCGACAACGAAAAGGCCCGGCAGCTCCTGGAGGAGGCGGTCCTGCTTGACCCTGAGTATCCTTCAGGGTATGCCCTGCTTGCCAGGACTTATCTGCGTGAGGTGTGGCTGGCTTGGAGTTCCGATTCAGCTAATGCTCTCAGAATGGCGCTTGAATTTGCGGAAAAGGCCCTGTCGCTTGATCCAAATGACGGCTCCAACCATGCGCTCATTAGCCAGATATACCTGTTTCAGGAAATCTACGATAAGGCGCTCATCGAAGCAGAAAGGGCTGTTTCCCTTAGCCCTGGCTCTGTTGAAGGATACATTAGCCTGGGAATGACGCGCTGTTTTTCGGGTCAATTTGCAGAGGCATTACTGGCATATAAGGATGCCCTAAGGCTAGATCCGGCTCCCCCTGGCGGACTCTATTACCAAATTGGCAACAGTTATCTGATGATGGGAAATTTTGAGGAAGCAGGAAAGGCATATAGAAAGCTTTTGGCTGTCAACCCCAATAGCTTATGGGCCTATGTTGGAATGGCGTCTCTCTACAGCATGTCCGGATTAACAAAGGAGGCTATTGAGGCAGGGAAAAAAGTTATCGAGATAAATCCCTACTTTTCTCTCAAGAACCTCGAAGAGATTTCTCCTTACAGAAATCCCGGCCACAAGGAGCGTCTTCTGGATGCGCTGCGCAAGGCAGGCCTGAAATGAAGCGCAGTATCATTTCTTTTTCCGGCCCGGCAAGGCTGGTTATTGGGCCGAAGGTCTTCTGTCTCGCTTTGGGGAGGAAATCATGGGTGTAAAAAAAGATACAGCGATGAAGACGATACCATTGAATCTATTTTTGCTGCTGGCGATTTGCATATTTATTGGAGGCATGGTCGGCGGGATACTTCTATGCGGCCAGGTAGCGCATAAAGGCATAGGATCGAGCGGAGAGTTTTCGCAGGAAGATAGATTAGCTTCCCAGATCAAGAAACTTACGAAGCTTCTTGAAAGTGAACCGCAAAATGTCGAGGCATGGACTCAGTTAGGGAACTTCTACTTCGATAGCGATAAGTATGAGAAGGCAATCGAGGCCTATCAAAAAGCTCTGTCGCTGGCGCCCAACAACCCTGATGTCTGGACTGATCTCGGAATAATGTACCGAAGTGCCCGAATGCCTGAAAAGGCACTGGAGGCCTTCGACCGCGCAATTTCTATTGATGCCAAGCATGCCAATGCGCGATTCAATAGGGGTATTGTCCTGATGCATGATCTCAAACAGGAAGAGGCTGCTATCAAGGTCTGGGAGGAGTTGAGCAATATCAGCCCGACCTTTGAAACAGCCGACGGCACACACATTGATGAAGTCATTCTCTACTACAAGACCAAGCAGGATGAGAAGAACAGGACGGTGTCCAAATAAGGGCTTCAGAGAATAGCCGGAAAATGTCTTGGGGGATTTGGTAATTGAAAGGCGTTTACTATCTTGCGTTGGTTTGGACTGCCCTGTTAAACTATGAACTTGGGGCAGGCTATCATTAGCTGGAGTTGGTTCAAATTAAAAGAAAGGTATCAATGTTGAGCGATTTTATTGCTATTGTTTCGTTTATTGTGGCTGTTTTAGGTTCGTTGGCTGGGATGTTTTTGAGTCATAGGGATAAGCAAACAATGGCCTCGATCGTCGCTTTTGCCTTTTTGATCTCTTTCTTTGTCAATATAAACCATGACTCAAGGTTTATTCTTCAAGGGACCTGCCTGACGGCCTTCATCCTTGCGATGGTAGGTGGAGCAGTGGCTATCTTCAGCAACGTAGAAAGCAAAAGAACTTGCGCCATCGTTACCGGAGTGATCTCTCTTGGAACATCGCTTTTGATCTTATTTTCTTACCTGTGAGTTCCTTTCCTGTTAAAGATTTTCTTGGAGATCCATCAAAAACCAGCTTCATCAGCCTAGAGAGGTGGTTTGTGAAGACTCCATTCTCGACAATCGTGTCGAATCCATGAAAAACTCTTCCATTCCATTTATTATATTGGATTAATTATCTTTTTAAATCTATGCATAAAATTGTCCGACATTTATTGCCTTATGACGCCCGAACACACCTCATTCGTTAGTAATGGCCTCTAAAGAAAAACCTATTCCTTTCAATATGTTCTTCAGTTCAGATCCTATGCTCCATCCTGGCACTCAAGGTGCAGGTGCATTTAAGCAACTTCAAAAGAAGAAGCTGAATAAAGATGAAGGTGTCAGTAGTTTCTTTGAATTTTCTTTGCACGATAATATCCTTGCGGTAGGATAAAAAGTGCTGGAGGTGCGTTAAGATGAGGCGAGTTATTTTTTCATTTGTTTTTTTGTCTTTGGCTCTCTGGGCCACTTCGGCATTTGCCGGCCCCTGGGGAAGAGGAATGGGCACAGGCGCCTTTGACTCACTTCCTGCTGAGGCCGCATTAGGTTTGACATCAGAGCAGTCCCAAAAGCTTCAAACGCTTAGGCAAGCTTATCTGGATAATATAACACCTTTACAAAATCAGCTTTTCAGCAGGAAAGCCGAACTCAGGCTGCTCTGGTCCGCGCAAAACCCTGACCAAGAACAAATTGCCTCCAAGCAGAAGGAGATCAACGAGCTTGAGCAGAAGATAGAGGAAATATCAACCAGACATCGGCTCGATTGCAGGGAGGTGCTGACACCGGAGCAAAGGGAGAAAGCGGCCAAGATGGAGGGAGGGAGGCATAGAGGCCCGGGGTGGAGATCCGGGAGAATGTCACAGGGGTGGAAAGGAGAAAACTGAACCATGGATTTATCAGGAGGATTAGTGTCTTGGAACTTGTTACAGCAAAGGACTTAAAGAAGACTTACGGAACCGGTAATGCTGCCGTGGATGCCTTGAAGGGCGTGAGCTTCTCCGTTGAGAAAGGAGCATTCCTTTCAGTTATAGGCCCTTCCGGAAGCGGGAAGACTACACTTCTAAACCTCATAGGATGTCTTGACAGGCCGTCAGAAGGAAGTCTTTCTGTTGCCGGGACAGAGGTATCCGGCTTGAGCCGAAGGGACGGGGCCAGGTTCAGAGGAAACAAAATAGGCTTTATTTTCCAGAGCTTCAACCTTATTCCAGTGTTGACAGTATTTGAAAATGTTGAATATCCTCTCGTGATGGTTCAGGAGGTGCCCGCCTCCACCAGGAGTAAGCGCATAATGGCGCTTCTGGAGGCGGTCGGAATGGCTGATCAGAAGAAGAAACTTCCAGATCAGCTTTCAGGAGGCCAAAAACAGCGGGTTGCCATTGCAAGAGCGCTTGTGACCCATCCCGAGCTTGTGCTTGCAGATGAACCGACTGCAAATCTTGATAGGGATACCGCGCAGTCCATCATAAGGCTTATGAAGACCATCCGAAATGATTTCCAGACCACCTTTATATTCTCAACTCATGACGCAAGGATAATTGATGAGGCCGAGCGTATCCTTCGCATAGAGGACGGAAGGCTTACTTCAAACGGCAATAACGGAGGCATACGACATGACTAACACCTTGAGAATTGCCGTCAGGAACCTCTTTCGTTACAAGAGAAGGACCATTCTGACCCTTAGCCTGATCGTCCTGGGAATAATGTTCGTATCCATCTTTATTGCAGTTACCGGATCGTTCAAGAATATGATGATCGGCCAGATGACTGACTCCATGCTCGGGCATATCCAAGTCCACAGAAAGGGATATCTCGCTGCAATAGACAATTTACCCCTTAACCTGAATATGAAGTCTCAGGCATATAAGAAACTCGAAAAAACGCTCGATGACCTGCATGAAATTGAAGCCTACTCACCCAGGATCAAATTTGGGGGCATGTTCAGCACCTTTGTGGAGACGACCAATATACGGCTTAACGGTGTTTATCCCGATAGAGAATCAAAAACCGTCCCGCTGCTTCCCTCAAGGCTTATTGAGGGTAAAGGCGCGACCCTCAGTAAGGGTGAAATATGGATTCCGGAACTTATGTCCAAGAGCATGAAAGCAAAGATGGGAGACATGATTGTCATCATCGCCACCAACCAGGACGGCTCGGTCAACGGCAAGCAGTTTAAGGTCTCGGGCGTCCTTGAAAGCGTCACAGGGCCGGGCGGCAGGGACGGCTATATCCACATCGAGGACGCAATGGAGGTACTTAGAATGGAGAATATGGAGATAAGCGAGGTGGCTATACGTCTCAAGAATTTCGGGGATATGAATCCCCTGAGCAGCAAACTTGACACTCTCCTTGCCTCCCAGCTCAACAAGCAGGGCAAGCCCATGTTCGAGGTTCACACCTGGGAGAAGCTTTCGCCCTTCTACAACATCGCTCGTATGATTGACATCATGACCCTTTTCATAAAAATCATGCTTATTGCCATTGTGCTGATAAGCATCATGAATGTCATGATCATGGCGGTTTACGAACGGATTAGGGAGATAGGAACAATAGCAGCAATTGGCACCCTTCCGGGAAGAATCCTTTCCATGTTCGTCCTTGAAGGGTTTTGCATGGGCGCGGCAGGCACCGTGATAGGGGGTGTCTTGAGTGCCCTAATCATATATTTTGCCAACATGGCCAGGATCACCTTCGATTTCGGCAGGCAGACCGGGCTGGTCCTCTCGGCAGCCATAAGCCTTTCGGAAATTTTGACCATTTCAGGCATTGTCATTGCGGTTTCCATTGTCGCAAGCCTCCAGCCTGCTCTTAAAGCGGCGAGGATGGACCCCATCGAGGCACTGGGACATGTATGAAGGCGCTGGCTCATGAATGAAATGGCGATTCAATTCGTTAGGAGATTTGGAATGAAAGCATTGTTTTCTCTGTTGGCGGTTTTATTATGCGCGGCCCCGGCCTATGCCATTGATGGGAAGCAGCTCCTGGAACAAGTGGACAGAAATCTGGCCCCAGAGTCTTATGAGCTATATAGAAAACTCATCAATATCGAACCGGATGGAAGGAAAAAGGAATTCGTCCTCTATACGGTGAAAAAGGGAAAGGACAAGATAGCAGGCCTTTTCATCGCGCCTGCCAGCGAGAAAGGCCGAAGCACCCTTCGCCTTGGAGACAACATGTGGCTTTATATACCCAATGTGGGGAAGCCCATAAGGATAACAAGCCTCCAGTCCGTCATTGGTGGCGTCTTCAACAATTCAGACATACTTCAGCTTGATTATTCGGAGGAATACGACGTGGCGAAGGTGGAGGATCTGGGAAAGGAATATCTTCTGCAACTAAAGGCCAGGACGAAAACCGTTGCATACGATCAACTCAAGATGTGGGTGGACAAGAAGAATGTGTCACCCACAAAGATCGAGTGTCTAACCGAGGCCTCCATGCTCATCAAGACCATCTATTTCAAGGACATAAAGGACTTTGGAGATGGACTGGTGAGGCCTGCATCGGTTGAGACGGACAGCCCTCTCTACAAAGGATACAAATCGGTTATGCTCTTTGCCAACTTCAAGAAAAAGGAAGTGGCCGATGAAGTGTTCACCTTGACCTTCATGCCCAACATTGACTCGGTCAGATAGCTCCTCCCATGTGCCGAAGATTCTACTGGTGCATCCTGTGGTTTGCCGTTTTTCTGAGCACACAGGCGCAGGCCGAGGAGTTCAAGTTCGATCCCTCCGAGGTGGAGAAAAAACCTTACCACCTTGGGGGGTACCTAGAGCTGAAGCCTTCGGTTTCCCACACGGACAAGGAAGCTTCTCTTTATAAACTTCGGTTTTATGATCGCTCCGACGAAGAAACCCTTAAGCAGATTTCAGGTACGGCCCAACTGGAAGGATCTCTTGAGAAAGGCATAGCAAGGCTTTTTGCCAGGGCTAACTTTGAGCTGGATCACTCCTATCTCGGCTGGAGCGATCAGGGCAAACTCTACGAGGGATACATGGCGCTTAAGCCGAGCGATTTATTCAATCTTGCGTTGGGCAAGCAGACCATGAAATGGGGAAAGGGCTACGCCTGGAATCCGGTGGCCTTCGTTGACAGGCCCAAGAACCCGGATGAGCCCGATCTTAATCTTGAAGGCTTCTACATGGCCTCGGCTAATCTCATCAAGAGCTTTGATGGGCCGCTTAAAACCATATCATTTACACCGGTTGTGATCCCTGCCTACGGTGATATAAACGATGATTTCGGAGAGCCCGACAAGCTCAATTTTGCGGCGAAGCTATATCTTCTTTACTATGACACGGACATTGATTTCATGCTTCTTGCCAAGGGAAGCAAATCCCCCCGCTATGGGTTTGATTTCTCCAGGAACCTTTTTACCAATCTGGAGATACACGGGGAGTTCGCCTGGCTGCCTGATTCAAAGAAAACTATGCTTGAGCCAACAGGAAAGACCCTTCAAGAAGAATCTGATGAAGCAAGTTATCTTCTGGGCCTGAGATACCTTAGCACGCTTGATACTACCTATATATTCGAATACTACCACAATGGAACCGGGTATAGCGAGGCAGAGGGAGAGGAGTTCTTCTCATTTATAGGCCGGGGGTATGAGGACTATATCTCAGGAAGGGGCGATGCAGCCTTGAAGAAGGCGCAGAGTCTTAGCGAAGGCGGTTACGGAAGGCCCAACTTCATGAAGGACTACCTTTACCTGCGCGTCAGCCAAAAGGAACCTTTTAATATACTCTATTTCACCCCTGCCCTAACATGGATTCTTAACCTTGAGGATAAAAGCTTTACCCTTTCCCCGGAGATATTGTACACTGGCATCACCAACCTTGAGCTAAGAGCGAAGGGCTCTGTCCTGGTCGGAGACGATTTCTCCGAGTATGGAGAAAAGCAAAACGACTACCGCCTGGAACTTAGGGTTCGATATTACTTTTGAGGCATGCCACGGTCAGGAAGAGTTACATCCCTGCAAGGGGGACAAACAAAATGGGAAAATAGACTGATGAAAGCAATTGTCGCAGAAAAGCTTACCAAGAGATTCGGGGAGGTACAGGCCCTCCAAGACGTAAGCTTCGTTGTTCACCAGAGAGAACTTTTCGGCTTTCTTGGGCCAAATGGAGCCGGCAAGACCACTACAATAAACATCCTCACAGGTCTTGCCCGCCCCGACTCAGGGGTGATCCGGATCGGAGACATTGACTGCACAGACAACCCAAAGGCCGCCCAGCATCTGATAGGGGTTGTACCCGATGAGAGCAATCTTTATCCGGAATTGACAGGCTTTCAGAACCTGTGTTTCTGTGCCTCGCTCTATGGTTTGAAAAAGAGCGAGAGGGAATCACGTGCAAGTGAGCTTCTAAAGTCCTTCGGCTTGGCTGAAGCCGCTTCCCGGAAGTTCGGAGGCTACTCCAAGGGCATGAAGCGCAAGCTCACCATTGCAGCGGGGATCATACATAATCCCTCCATACTTTTCCTGGATGAGCCCACTACAGGTATTGACGTCGCAAGCGCAAGACAAATAAGGCAGCTCATATCGCATCTAAACCTGTCAGGCACCACTATCCTCTTGACCACCCATTACATCGAGGAGGCGGAGCGACTTTGCGCGAGGCTTGCCTTTATCGTGTCGGGCAGGATCGTGCAGACTGATACGATCGAAAACCTTCTGCAGCCGATAAAGCAAAGACATGTAATGGAGATCGCCCTAAACAACAAGGAAACCGGCTCGTTGGAAGCGATGGCTTCCGCGTTTCCGGATCTTGTTATCGAGCGCCGGGAGGAAAATAAGATTAGGGTGGAATCAAGTGAGCCCATCCGTGCCGGCGCCCTTGTACGCTATTTGGAGGAAAGGGGCTTGGAGGTAATGGAGGCCAGGAGGATTCATCCGTCCCTGGAAGACGTCTTTGTGCGAATCACCGGAATAGAGGCAGGGGCCATGAAAAAAGAGAGGGAGAGGTCCGGATCATGAAGATGTGGATTGCCTTCTGGAATATCATCCTAAAGGACATGCGCGCCTATTATCTCAAACCCCCGAACATAAGCTGGGGAATCATATTTCCCCTTGCCTGGACAGGGATGTTTTTCATCAGATCAGGAGGGGGATTTGACGGGGTTCTGACGCTTCTTCCCGGGCTTATGGCGATTTCCATCCTCTTCGGGACAACCTCGATGCTTGCAGTGACTGTAACGTTCGAGAAGAAGGGCCGTTCGTTCGATAGGCTCCTCCTTGCTCCGATACCACTAGGCATCCTCATGCTCTCAAAGACCTCCGGCGCGATAGTCTTCGGGATTGCTAACGCCTTTGTGCCTGTGGCCATGGCGGCGTTTTTCTTTGATCTGTCAAGCGTAGCGTGGCTCACGGCCTTTCCGGCTGTTGTCTTGATAGCGGTTTCTTCCACGTTCCTCGGTCTTTTCATCGCAGTTTCCGTAAGCGAGGTATTTGAGGCTCAGACCTTCTCCAACTTCTTCCGCTTTCCCATGATATTTCTCTGCGGTCTTTTCTTTCCCATTGAACGCCTGCCCTCTGTTATCAAACCCCTTTCATATATCCTGCCCCTTACCTACGGAGCCGATATACTTCATGGAGCATTCAGCCAGGGGCATACCATGCCATTCGGCCTTGACTTCGCCCTGCTTGGGGCATCCTGCGTTTTTCTCTATCTATGGAGTCTTAAAAACATCAAGCGGCGATGGATACTCTGAGCGCGATAACGAAGGAATAGGGAAAAACGTTTAACATCAGGCAAGGAGATATAACTGCACTTCCTCATTAAATCCCTTGAGATCAGCCGTCAATCGTCTCCTGGTTTCTATTTGCCGCCCCGCATTGGCAATGACCGCCTCCGAGACCACTATCTCTCCAGGCCCCGCAACTGACTGGATACGCTGGGTGAGGTTGACCGGCGAGCCGACAATGCCGTACTTGGCCCTTGTCTCCGAGCCGATGTTGCCCACGACCACCTCTCCCGCGTGTATTCCAATTCCCATCTTGAGTTCGGGGAAGCCTTCGGCCTTCAGAGACTGATTCAGGGGCCCCATCGCATCTCGCATCTCCTCTGCGCATTGCAGAGATTTTTGAATGGAGGACGCGAGAGGGCCTTCAAAAGGATCGAAAAAGATCAGTATGGAGTCCCCAAAGAAATCTACAATAATTCCTCCGTGGGTCTGAACGACCTCGATCATTGCGGAAAAATAGCGGTTAAGGAAAGCGATGATCCTTTCGGGGCTAAGGGTTTCGCTCAGAGTGGTAAAGCCCCTTATATCGGACATGACAATGGCTACCGATCGCTTCTGGCCTCCCAGCCTTGCTGCCTCCGGTCTCCTGAGAAGTTCTGAGGCTATCTCCCGATCAACATATCTGCCGAATGTATTGGCAATAAAATCCCTTTCTTTGAGACCCTTGACCATGGATTGGAAGCTTTCAGTCAGCTCTCCTATTTCATCTGAGCGATGCTCCTTGAGGGATTGAGTGTAGTCACCCCTAGAAATCTTTCTGGCCGCCTGAGAGATGGCTGATATTGAGCGGATCGTCTTTCCGGTATCAAGCCGGATAAGCAAAATAACCATCAGGATACAGATTCCTGCTCCTGCCAGGTAATAAGCCCTGTAGCGGATGATCGGGGCGAGAATCCTTTCCCCGGGCGCCCAAAGTACGATTGTCCAGGGGGCATACTCGATTCTATAAAACCCGGCCACCTCCCCGGGTGGGTATCCCGGGCCCATAACCGTGCCGGAAGGGTTATCCTTCATAGCCTTTAGGATCCTAATCTCAAGCTCATCTCCCTCCTCAGCAAGCCTGCTGCGGTTTTTCATGTAGGAAGCCGTATGTGCGAGATAGGTACCTTCGTGGTCAACAAGACAGGCCATCTCGCTCTGCCACCACCCAAGCGATATAATGTCCTGCATAAGATAGTCGAAACGGACGGATACTGAAATCTTTCCTAATAACTTCCCTGATCCATCTTTCAACTCCGATACCAGATCGACGGTTTCTCTCACCCGCTCTGCGTTATATCGAGGTGGGGTTACTTCCAGTATCTTTCCTCTGTTGAATCGCATCATCTCACCTGGTTCCGCTGACAGGGCATTTCGCACCATGACCCCCATGCGGCTCCCCATAGGTGAGGGCAAGACCTGTGATCCTTGATCCTCAGACCACTTGAGGGTTACGGCCTCCACACCCTCCAGTTCCCGGATCCTTTCGATAATCCATTCCTGTATTAGGTGGCCTCCCCGCTCAGTTGACGCGGTATGGAACATCTCTATCCAGTCTATCGGCCGACTGAGCCTCATATCTATCCGGTGGGCCGCCCTCTGAAGCTGCGCTATGGCTCCCTCTCGCCACTGATCAAGCATGACTTCCCTTGCAGAGAAAAAACCCAAGAATCCGGCCATCAGCAGAAACGCACCCACAGGCAAGACTGTTAGAAGCGTCAGACGACGGCTAAGGCTCTTTATTTCCATTATGATCTCCGATTTTGCTTTATGGGGAAATCGCTACTATTTTCCTGCCCTAAGTCACCTTTTGTAAACCATTCTAACGCTCATGCCCTTTTGGGGCAGAACGAAACATGAAAATGCTGCACGTCATTCCGGACTTGATCCGGAATCCAGGTATAAATGACTGGATACCGGCCTACGCCGGTATGACGATGTATTTTCATATAAAGAGCTGACAATAGTTAGTTGATATATGGCCAGGGATTATATTTCATCTCGTGCCACCCTTGGGAGGTTTGCCCCAGGGTTTCATAATACCTTTCCTTGTTTTGTTCAACCCATATTTCGCACCATATCATACTTCGTCGCTCCTATTTTCTCATCCCGGTACCTTCGTTTCTGTGCATCGCTCTATGGTTTGAAAAAGAGCGAGAGGACATCAAGCGGAGATGGATACTCTGAGCGCGATCATATCGTTTTTACCGGAACAGTTCCGCCATTACCATAAGTCCCTCCAGTATCAAGACCCAGTAAATACCGGCCTTCTTTTCTCCACAAAGGCGGTTACACCCTCCCTTCCCTCGCTGGTTGCGGCACAGAGGGCAAGCGCCCTTCTCTCCTTTTCAAGCTGAGCCTCAAGGGGAGTATCAAATGAATCCGTAAGGAGCCTCTTTGATGCCGCAAAGGAAGGAAGGGATCGCTCTGAAATCTCCTTTACCATCAAGATGGCTCTTTTGACGGAACCTCCCTGTTCGGCGATCTCCGTCACAAGGCCCCAGTCAAGCGCTTTTTTAGCTTCGATTGCTCCATCGAAAACAGCTATCTCCAGTGCCCTTGCAAACCCGACCAGGCGCGGAAGGCTGAACGTGCCTCCGCCGTCAATGCTCAGCCCGTTGGAGGTATATGCCTGTCTCAGTACCGCCTGCGCTTCCATGACCCTGAAATCGCACCCAAGGGCAAGGCTGAAGCCTCCGCCAGCGGCAAGGCCGTTTATGGCGGCGACAACCGGCTTAGGCATCCTCCTTATCTCGACTATTGCCTGATGATAACTGGCGGCGAGTTCGTGAAAAGCCGCGCTGAAACCTCCTGCGTGCGAGGAGATCCATCTCAAATCCCCCCCGGCACAGAAGGCCTTCCCATTTCCGGATATAACCGCTCCTTTCACAGATTTCTTAAGGGCAATTGAGGTCAGTTCCCTCGCAAGGGTCCTTATCATGTCAAGATCAAATGCGTTATATGTGTCCGGCCTGTTCAGCATAAAAACCGCAACTCCATCCTGAATCTCCAGACAGATATTATCACTCATCACGTCATCCCTCCTTTGTTTCTAACCGCCATGCCTGAATAGGGCACAACGAAACATGAGAATCACCCCCGCCTCTCGCTCTCCCTAGACGCTGGTCTTTATACACACTAGTATAGTATCTCAATAACGCCCGTGAAACTCAACCCCTTCAAGGATACTTCTCCTCCTTCTGTCCCGCGCTGATTTGTCAAAGGGGGCTTGACAATGTCTCCATTTAGGCGGTAGTCTGTATTGAGTGGGGTGGTTCCGATCAGGGGCCTGAGATTATACCCGTTGAACCTGATCCGGGTAATGCCGGCGTAGGGATCCAATATTGTCCATCAGTCTCCTCCATGCCATTCCCGCAATAAATTTTTTTAGCCACTGCGCCCAGGTGGTGAAATCCCTGCGCGCCTCACCGGTCATGGCCCATGCCGTCAAAGAGGTTGCGGACATGAGCAGTCTGGCCTCGACCGTGGTGCTGAACATCGTCACACTCACGGAGGATTTCGTCGAGAGCATGAAGAAGGCCGCCCCTGCCGCGAGCTGCAGGAACATCCCGGTGATACTGGATGTGTGCGGCGCAGGGGCCACGCCCTTCAGGGATAAGAAGAGCTTCGAGATTCTTGACGCGGCGCACGTGGGCGAGGACCTCGTTGAGATCGCGGCAGGGCTGGCAAAGAAAAGAGCATGCACGGTGGTAGTCACCGGGAAAGAGGATATCGTTACGGACGGCGCACGTTCGTACCGTGTCCGCAACGGCGTCGAGCTCATGTCGCAGGTAGTGGGAACAGGCTGCATGGCCATATCCGCCGTGGTGACCAGGCCGGATCTGACCGCAGAGATCGCGAATATCCAGAAAGAGTTCGGATTATGACACAGCTTGAACAGGCAATAAAAGGACACGTTACCAAGGAGATGCTCCAGGCGGCTCAGTCCGAGCCGTTGAGTGCCCAGGAGATATGCGGCAACATCGCTTCAGGCAACACGGTGATACTCAAGGGCGCACTGCATGACTGCAACCCGGTAGCTGTAGGCAAGGGTCTGCTTATCAAGATAAACTCCAACATCGGGACCTCGGGATTCAATGCCGATCCGGCCAAGGAACTTGAGAAGCTCGCCGCCTCGGTGAGGTACGGGGCCGACACAGTAATGGACCTCTCCACAGGCGGAGATATCCGTGCCATGCGCAGGATGATCCTGGCATACTCCAAGGTGCCCGTCGGCACCGTACCCGTGTACGAGGCCATCGTAAGCTGCCCCGACGTGGCAGAACTGTGCGAAGACGATTTTTTAGATTCCATACGCACGCATATCGAAGACGGGGTGGACTTCATCACCGTGCACTGCGGCCTCACCAGGAACTGCATTCCGCTGCTGAATTCACGCATCATGGGCGTGGTGTCGCGCGGCGGGAGCTTCCTCATTAAGTGGATGCTCCACCATAAGAAAGAGAATCCGCTCTATACCCGCTATGACGAGATCCTGGAAATGGCGAAGAAGTACGACGTAGTTTTGAGCCTGGGCGACGGCCTACGGCCTGGCTGCCTTGCCGATGCCACGGACAGGGCCCAGATCAAGGAACTTAAGACCCTGGGCAGGCTCTCGGCAAGAGCCAGGCAAAAAGGCGTGCAGGCCATGATCGAAGGCCCTGGCCACGTGCCGCTGCACCAGATAAAGAAGAACATGGACATGCAGAAGAAGTACTGCCACGGTGCCCCGTTTTATGTCCTGGGCCCGCTGGTCACAGACTGCTCGCCCGGGTACGACCATCTTACCGGCGCCATCGGCGGGGCCCTGGCCGCCTTTTACGGGGCAGACTTCCTGTGCTACCTCACGCCCACCGAGCACCTGGGCCTGCCTGAATTGACCGACGTCATAGACGGGGTCATCGCGTCGAAGATCGCGGCCCATGCCGCGGACATCGCCCGCGGTATCCCGCAGGCGCGCGACCGGGACGACGCCATGTCAAGAGCCCGGAGCAACCTGGACTGGGAGGCCATGTACTCGATAGCCCTGAATCCGGAGAGGGCCCGTGCCGTCAGGAAGGCCACCGGCAGGAACGGGGAAGAAGTTTGCACCATGTGCGGCGAATTCTGCTCGGCCAAGATCAACAAGGAGTGCAGGGGTATCTACCACAAATGAAGATAGCGAATATCGGCGGTTGATGCAACGTGTTCCTTCCCAGTAGACGAGTTGGTAAGGGTTATCAGGCTTTGAAGTCCTTCGGCCTGCTTCCGGCACCAGGAATTCAAGTATAAACTCGGGATGAATCAATCTGACGTATCCCTCGGGGAAACTGTGCTCCAGAACAAAGCTCAAATCTTCGAGCAAGGCGGGAAGGCCCACTTTATTGGCAAATGTTGTCCTCCGAGGCTGCAATCCAGTGTGACTAAAGTTGAGCCCGGCTGGAATGGAATCTCAATCAGAATCAGTAGGGTTAGGCTTGGCGCATAGCGATGAACATTTCCCTACTTCACGACCAAAACCGAGCAGGGCGCGAGCCTCACCAGGCTCTGGCAAGTGCTTCCCATTATCCGCTCATAGAGCGCTGAGCGACCCATGAATCCTATGACCAGGAGATCGAAGTTCCGGGCCTTTATGAATTCAACGATGGTTTTGACCTCATGTCCCATAATGACATGGGATTTGACCGTCGCGGACCTTTCGGCGGCCATCTCTTTTGTCCTCTTAAGAACTTCAGCGAACTTGCCGTTTGAGGCCTCTTTCTCCTCTATGATTTCGCCGATGGTCCCCGGATACTGTGGGACCTCCTCCACAGTTATGGTGTGAAGTTCGGCTTCGTATCTCTTTGAGAGTTCAATGGCCTCGGACAATGACTTATAAGCGTTTTCAGAGCCGTCTATGCCAGTTAGGATTTTCTTAAACATCTTCATCCTCCTTGTCAGATCTTTTGGGTTGAAAGAACTTTTGCGCGATGAGTGTGGGAACCACAGCGCTTCCTATGACGGCGGTTACCAGGATCGTGTACTGGTCCTGGTCTATGATGCCGTTAGTGAGTCCAAAAAGGGCGGAGATGCTTCCGAATGTTAGCCCGGTACACATCATTAGGGTGGTGTACATGCCTTCCTTCCTTTCGAAACGGAAGGCCTTTGTCAGCGGCAAAATCCCCACGAATTTAGTCAGCATTTTTACCCCGAGGAATGCTGCGATAAGGCCTAGAGCTGATGCTATGGTACCGAATTTTACCAGAGAGCCGGCCTTAAGGAAATAAAAAGGGGTGAGCAAAGTAAAGGCGATTACACGCATCCTCTGGGAAAGGACACGATCCTTCAGGAAAAAAGGCGCCAGCACCATTCCTATGAGGTATGCAGGAAGAACTGCCTCGCTCTTCGCTATTGAAGCGAGGCCACCGAGAAAGAAAAGTATGAGCAGGATGGACTTTATCTCAGGCTCGCTGATCCTGTTACCGACCTTTGCGAAATACCATGGGACCACTTTAGGCAACAGCCACATGGCCAGTGCCGTGACAATAACAAATAAAACCAGCCACAGATTATAATTGGCAAAGACGATCCCCAGAGCAAGTACCGTTCCTATGTCGTTAATAAAACAGGCAGCCAGTATTATCTTGCCCATCTCAGTCTTATTAAAGCCCGTCTCCACCATAACCGCATAAACCACTGCCACCGAGGTGGTTGAAAGAGCTATCCCCGCTATTTGTGCCTGGGGCCAGGGCCAGCCGCACGCGTAATGAGCAAATGCAAGAACCCCCAGATAAGGGGCGAAAAAACCCACGACCCCTATGCTGACGCTTGACCAGAAATGCTTCTTGATGACCGCGGGATCTATCTCAGCTCCTGCCAGAAACGTCAGAAGTATTGCCCCGACCCCTGCCAGATAGTTCAACCACTCAGTCGTTGTGACTCCCAATAGATTTCCGGCAAATGCCCCAACGCAGATCTCTATCAGGGCCACCGAGATGCTTATCCTTATTGATATTAATGCCGCTACAAGAGCAAGCCCCACCCACAGGGCCGATTGAAGCCATAAGTTTTCCATCAAGAGCTCCTTTCCCGAATCGGTGGCAATTATAGGCGAGACATCTTCTAAAACAAGAGCAAACTTCAAAAAGCAAAAGCTCTATTGCGGCCGAGTTGCCCGTGTGTTAGTTTTTCTACTCAAATTGAAGGCAAGTAAAGGACATGAAGATTTATCCAAGAACAGGATCAAGATTTTATTACGGCTGGGTGATAGTCGGGGTAGCCTTCGTAACGCTGGGGATAGCTTTCGGAGTCTGGTATTCGTTTTCGGTCTTTTTTCTGGCCGTGATAAAGGAGTTCGGCTGGAGCAGGGCTGCTGCCTCAAGTGTCTTTTCCGTCTTTATCATCTCACAGTCATTTCTTGGACCCATAACTGGTCACCTTCAGGATCGCTTCGGACCCAGGCTCATTATTCCTATTGGCGCTATTGTCCTAGCTATCTGTCTTGTGCTTGTGAGCAGGGCCACATCACTTTGGGAGTTTTACATATTTTACGGCATTTTTGCTGGAGCAGGAGTAAGCCTTCTCGGGTTTTCCTCGCATTCAGCATTCATCCCGAAGTGGTTTGAAAGGAAAAGAGGATTTGCCATAGGGATAGCGATGTCAGGGATAGGGCTGGGGATGCTTTTTATCATACCGCTGGTAGAAAGGGGCATAACCGCCTTAGGCTGGAGAACAACATATTTATTTCTGGCCGCCGCGGTTCTGGGGCTGATTGTACCCCTTAACCTGATATTCGGACGCAAGAGCCCTGCGGAAATGAACCTGATCCCGGACGGACAAGCAGCCGATGAAATCCGCGTTTCCGATAAGTCCGCTTTTCGCGTCAGGGTGATGGACCCTGTCTGGGCCGGTGAAAACTGGACACTCAAGGGGGCAGTAAGAACGGGTCGCTTCTGGTTTCTTCTGGGATCATTCTTCTTCGGGTCCTGGGTTTATCAGGGCACGCTTCTTCACTCAATATCAGCAATGGTTGACAGCGGGCTGCCCAGCGAAAAGGCTGCCTTCTATTTCGGGATACTGGGACTTGCCGGTTCGGCAGGGAAGATTCTTTTCGGCTATCTCTCAGATGTGCTGGGAAGGGAGAAGGCCAATAGCCTTGCAGGAATCATTACCGCACTCGGGCTATTGTGTCTGCTTCTCATGTCGGAGTTGCACGGTCTCATGCCCTTTCTCTTCGCAATTTCTTTCGGTCTAGGATACGGGGCTGCAGCCCCACTTTTTCCTTCAGTGAGTGCCGACATATTCATAGGAAATTCCTTTGGACTGATATTTGCCGTGATATGCATGGGCGGAGGCCTCGGAGGATCAGTCGGGCCTTATGTGGTAGGCCTCATCAGAGACATAACAGGCTCCTATACTGCTGCCTTCGAGATCAGTTTCGCAAGCATTGCCTTCTCCTGCCTATTTATCTGGCTCGCCGGGCCAAGCAAGATAAGAAAGCTTGTGAGATATCGCTGAGTTCCATCCGAATCACATTTCCGATACCGCCGCCCTGAGTATCGCCAGACAGCCCAGTTTGCCCAGACTGTAAAGTAGTTCCATTTCTTCGTGGGTAGGGATCTTTTTGGCAGTGAAATAGACCCTCAGGATGCAATAGGTGGTCTCATTTACCGTGAAAGGAATACCAATCACAGCCCCAAGGCCTTCCTTTCTGGCAGCATTTCTATCCTGTACGCGGGGGTCATTTTCGAAATCGTTTATGATGATAACATCGCCCTCCTTGATCTCCGTTATGCTTCGGCCGTGGTCAATGGCCCCGGAGTCAAGATAGACCTTGCTTAAGCCATAGCTTGCAACCACCTTGAGATTGAAGCTCCCCTGTTCAAGAACCCTAAGGGTGCCGCCTTTTGAGCCTGTAAGTTCGGAGGCGAGCGACACCAAAAAATAGAGTGTGTCCTCCAGGGGTTCCTCCTGATAGACGGCATCAATAACTCTTGTGAGGGCGTAAAAATACGAATCCGCTAGATCATGGTTCATCGGCTTATCACTCCCTGATACAGGTTGAAGACCCCAATCCGGGAAACATCAGAAGGGTCTGAGGCTGCCGCAATCCGGACACTGCCAGTTAACTCCGCTGCATGTAAGCCCCCAGAGGTTTTCATCCATGCATCTGTTGCATATCTGAAAACCGCAAGGGCATGTCCAGCAAAAGGGAACGGGTTTGCCGCAACAGCTGCATACGAAGGCTTTCTTTCGTCTGGTCCTTATGCCACTCCGTTTAGGCTGGGCATTACTCTCTTCATCCAGATGCATTAGCGGTTAATTCTCATTCTACCATATTCCAAGCAATGAGCCAAGACTCAGATGATTCCGCTGTGTCCGAATCCGCCCGCACCTCTTTCGGTTTCATCAAGGCATGAGACCTCCATAAGTTCCGCCTTGCAAACACTTGCTATAACAATCTGAGCTATCCTGTCTCCCCTACTCACAGTGAAGGAATCTTTTCCCAGGTTGATAAGTATAATCCCTATTTCACCCCTGTAATCGGAGTCGATAGTGCCCGGCGCGTTCAATATCCCAATCCCGTTTTTGAGCGCAAGTCCGCTCCTGGGCCTTACCTGCGCTTCAAAACCCTCAGGTATGGATAGTGCTATACCTGTAGGGATCAATCGTATATCCCCCGGATCAAGAGTAATCGGTTCATCAGGCCATGCCCGGACATCCATGCCGGATGAACCCGAAGATGCATGCTCCAGAAAATTGTCCGGCATACCCCCACGCACCCTCATGACTTTTATGCTTGCACGATCCATAGTAATATCCCCAGAGTTCTTCCTTTGCCCTCCGCTCCTTCCCGGCACACTAGGAAAACCTGATGAGGTTCATGTCGAGATCCCCTTCTTTTAAAGGCCCAAGGGTCGCAAGGGCCGTATTCCCGTTTCCGAATATATGAGCGGCAACGCCGACCACATCATCCAATGTAACTGATTCAAGCCTGGTCACCAGCTCTTCATAGCTTACGTCCCGGCCATACAATATTTCATTTTTAGCCAGCCTTATCATTCGACTATCGGCACTTTCCGAGGACAGATAGAGGGAGGCAGTCAAATGCTCCTTGGCAGCCTCAAGCTCAGAGGCGGAGATTCCACCGCGGATAATTTCCATGCATTCTTTACGGATAACCTCAAGCGTCTCCTCTGCCCTTTCCGGATCGGTCGCAGCATAGATAACCAGCACTCCTGAATCGCTGAAGGTATTGATAAATGAGTATATGCTGTATGCCAGAGCCCTTTTTTCTCTTATCTCTTGAAAAAGACGCGAACTCATATTCCCTCCGAGAAGGGTGTTAAGCACTCCGCAGGCAAATCTATTCTCATCCTGCAGAGAAGGAGCGCGGCTCCCTATGCATATCTGCACCTGCTCCAGATCCCTCTCCGTGTGGGCGTAGGCACCTGTAAATCCAGGACTTGTCCTGGCATCAGAATCACTGTTTAAGGGTTTTACGGAGGAAAAGACAGGCTCAAAAAAGGCCAACAGTGCCTCGTGATCCAATCTCCCTGCGGATGCCACTATGATCTTTTCAGGCCTGTATCGTCTCTGCCTGAAGGACATGATAATATCTCTATTAAACCCTGAGACGGTATCCTGCTCTCCCAGTATCGGAGAACCCATGGCATGCCCTCTCCATACAAGCCCGTTTAAGAGTTCATGGACATATTCCTCAGGAGTATCCTGCACCATGCCAATCTCCTGAATCACGACCTGACGCTCAAGCTCTATATCTCTTGGTTCAAATATCGAGTTAAGGAACAGGTCGGAGAGGATATCAGCCAGCTGAGGGTAATGCTTTCCTAGAACCCTTCCGTGGAAACAGGTTGTCTCCTTACCAGTAAAGGCGTTATGGAAGCCCCCGATCGAATCCAGTTCTACTGCAATCTGAGCGCTGCTTCTGTTTCTGGTGCCCTTGAATAGCATGTGCTCAATAAAATGGGCTATTCCTCTGTCGCTGTCAAATTCGTCCCTGGAGCCAACGTCGGCCCAGATACCCAGAGACACGGATCGCATATGATTTACCCGCTCTGAGAGTATCCTCACGCCGTTAGGCAGAACGGTTTTTCGGCACCTATTCTCTGCTGTCATCCAGGGCTGCCTTTCGGGAGAGTCTTATCTTCCCGTCATCACTTACCTCAAGAACCTTCACCATAACTTCGTCGCCTTCCTTGAGGATATCGGAGACCCTGTTGACCCTTTCACGGTCAAGTTGTGAAATGTGCACAAGCCCGTCAGTGCCGGGAAATATCTCCACAAAGGCCCCAAAATCAGCTATCTTTACGACCTTTCCCTTGTAAATCTTACCGATCTCCGCCTCCTGAACAAGGTCGTGGATCATCTTAACCGCTTCATCCGTGATCTCCCTGTCAGGGCCGGAAATACTTACAGTTCCATCGTCCTGCACCTCGACCCTGGCTTTCGAGTCATTGGTTATCTGTCTTATGGTCTTTCCGCCGGGACCAATAAGCACCCTCACCTTTTCGGGCTTGATCTTAATGGTCTGGACTACCGGCGCGTAATCCGATACCTGCACCCTGGGCTTAAGGATACCCTTAGCCATATTTTCAAGGATGTGAAGGCGGGCGAGCCTTGCCTGTTCAAGCGCCTTTTCCATAATCTCTCTTGAAAGGCCCGCGATCTTTATATCCATCTGCAGGGCGGTAATTCCGTAGTCTGTTCCCGTTACCTTGAAATCCATATCCCCGTAATGATCCTCATCGCCTATTATGTCGGTGAGAACAGCCACCTTATCACCTTCTGAAACAAGGCCCATGGCTACTCCAGCCACCGCATCCTTAATAGGCACTCCTGCATCCATCAGAGAAAGCGAACTACCGCATACTGTGGCCATTGATGATGATCCGTTCGATTCCAAAATCTCGGAGACGATTCTGACCGTGTACTGGAAGGCCTCTTTTTTGGGCATAACAGGGGTCAAGGCACGCCTTGCAAGGGCTCCATGCCCTATTTCCCTTCTACCTGGACCGGACAATCTCTTAACTTCTCCAACTGAGTATGGAGGAAAGTTATAGTGAAGTATGAAGTTTCTGGTGGTATCCCCGTAGATGGATTCGATCCGCTGCTCATCCTGTTCCGTTCCAAGAGTTGTCAGAACCATTGCCTGAGTTTCACCTCTAGTGAAAAGGGCGGAACCGTGAACCCTGGGGAGAATCCCAACAGCACATTCTATCGGGCGTACCTGGTCAAAAGACCTTCCGTCAATCCTCCTTCTCTCATCTAACACCATCCTTCGAACAAGCTTCTTTTCCAAAGACTCCATAAATGCAACCGCAAGGGAGCCTTTCTTTTCGTAAAGCTCGGAAATAGCGTCCGATGCCCTTTTCTGTGCCTGGGCCCTTTTTTGTTGTCGCAACTTCTTATCTGCGGTATTTATCACATCAAGGAGAAGGTCTTTACCGATCTCCTCCACCTTGGTTTCGACCTCTTTTTCAAGCGGATCCTGCGGAAGCTCCCTCTTGGGTTTTCCCACTGCCGCCTTGAGTTCCTCCTGCATCGCCACGATAGGCTTGATGGCTTCATGGGCGAAGAATATCGCTTCAATCATGTCCGCCTCTGAAACGAAGTCGCCTCCTCCCTCAACCATAACTATGGCGCTGCTGCTTCCGGCAACAATGAGGTTTATATCGCTTTCGGCCTGCTGCGCGATTGTCGGGTTGATTATCAGTTTTCCGCCGATTCGGCCCACCTTCACACCGGCTATAGGGCCCATAAACGGGATATCCGAGATACCAAGTGCCGTTGACGCCCCTATCATGGCAAGGACATCAGCTTCGTTTTCCTTATCCGTGCTCAGTACGCTTGCTATCACCTGGGTTTCGTATCTATAGCCCTTCGGGAAAAGGGGTCTGAGTGGCCTGTCAATGAGTCGTGAGACAAGGGTTTCCTGCTCTCCCGGACGGCCCATGTCCCGCCTGAAGAAGTTACCGGGGATACGGCCTCCGGCATAAGACATCTCCTGGTACTCAACCGTGAGAGGGACAAAATCAATACCCTCCCTGACTTCGTCTGTGGCTACCGCGGTCACCAGCACCACGGTCTCTCCAAAGGTTACCACTACAGCACCATTGGCCTGTTTCGCTACACGGCCTGTTTCAATATGTAACGTGCGACCATTTATTTCGATCGTACAGCTCTTAATCATTTCCTGTTTTTCCTTTCGCTCCAGCGTGTAAACTTAAATTAAAAATAATGAAATAGATTACCTTCAAGCAGCAGACTATTTGCGGATTCCCAGTTCCTGGAGCATGGTTCTGTAACTTCCGAAATCCTTTTTCTTCAGATAATCCAAGAGCCTTCTCCTCCTGCCTACCATCTTCAACAACCCCCTGCGTGAATGGTGATCCTTGGAGTGGGTCTTGAAGTGCTCAGTAAGATATTTGATGCGGTTGCTTAAGAGAGCAATCTGCACCTCCGGACTTCCTGTGTCCTTTTCATTTGTCTTGAATTTTTCAATTATGTCTCTTTTTATTTCAGGTGTGAGAACCACTTTGCTACCTCCTTTATCCAATTAATTAATGTTGTCTGGAGAGGGAAAAACCCTCTCCAATGAAACACTTTTGATATCCTCAGCACTGCCTATCCGAACTATGGCTGTCAGGTCGCCCCTATTGAGAAGCCTTAAGAATCCTTCCGCCGGATGCCCCTTTTCGCTTTGCCGTGTCAGCTCTTCGATGGACGGTTTCCTTCCTACTCTTAGAGATCGGGCCAGGGCGGCGTCAATCTCAATGGCAGGCATGTCGGGAAGCGCATCGGCTATGGGCATTATCCGTTCTCTAAGCTCATCCCTTACCAATGGCCCCTTGAGATCACTTGAGCGGATGGAACCATAAGCCCTGAAAGGGCCGCACACGGTTCGTCTTAAAGTGATAAGATGCCCGATGGTTCCCAGGCTTACGGCGAGATCATAGGCAAGCCTTCTTATATATGTACCGGAAGAGCAACTGACTTCCATATCAATGACCGGGCCTTCGCAGTAAACTATATCAAGTGAGTGAATAGTTACTTTTCGGGGAGACAAATCCGGCATAACTCCCTTCCTTGCAAGGCTGTAAGCCCTCTTACCCTGAATCCTTACTGCTGAAAAGGCAGGCGGGGTCTGCCATATTTCTCCGACAAAAGAACCCGCAGCCCTCTCGATAACAGATCTCTCCAGTCTGGGGACAGGTAGTGTTCTAATGACCCTGCCGGTAGGGTCCATTGTATCGGTTTCTGAGCCAAGCAGAATAAGTCCCCTATAATTCTTACTCCATGCTTGAATAAATCTTGTTAGAGCGGTCGCCCTCCCCATAAGAATAATCAGAAGCCCGCTGGCAAAAGGATCAAGAGTTCCCGCATGGCCTACCTTCCTGGCCCCAAGGATACGTTTCACCCTCCTAACAACCTCCGATGATAGATCTACCGTATCCTTGTCTATCAGGAGGATACCATCAGTTGTGTCATTCATTGAGAAACCTCTCGGCTTCCTTCAAAAAAAGCCTCAGGTTATCATCAAGGAGTCCTTTTATTTCAAAGCCCGCAGCCCTGGCGTGTCCTCCCCCTCCGAATACACTTGCCAGTTCCGCAACCCTATCCGTGGTATTTGACCTCAGGCTGAATTTATACATATTATCGCCAGTCTGTCTCACGAGAACGGCAATCTGCACACCCCTTACACATCTCGGATAATCAACGAATCTCTCACTCTCACGAAAATCCGCACCGGCCTTCTGAAACATCTCCTTTGTGAGAACCATCATCCCTATTCTGTCTTTGTAATGAAAGGAGACAGTGCCTAGGCCCATGCGAAGAAGCTTCAGTTTTGATACATTAGAACCGTCAAGGACCCTCATTGCCACATCCCACGGTTTGACTCCCATCTCAATAAGCTCAACGGCAGCCATGAGAGATGAGGTGGTGGTGTTGGTGTACCTAAAAGAACCGGTATCGCTTTGAATTGCAGCAAATATGTTTTCAGCAGTTACATAACCCAGCGGCAATCTGGCTGCCTTTATGAGCTTGAGCACCATTTCTCCCGTTGATGAACTCAAGGCGTCAACATAATTGAGGTGTCCGAAATGGTCATTTGTAACGTGATGGTCAATGTTAACGAGCGGGGAAATGCTTCTTCCATCCCGGCCCGCGATACGTTCAATGGCGCTGCAGTCGAGCGCTATGAAAACGTCGTAATCCGATCCTTCCTCCTCGCTGAATACTATATTCTCAGAGCCTCTAAGCATCCCCAGAGAGCCTTCAAGCGGGCCATCGGCCAAGCATACGGCCTTTTTGCCTGATTCCGAAATAGCCATTCCAAGAGCAAGCATGGAGCCTATGCCGTCTGCGTCAGGGTCCCTGTGGGTAAGTAATAAGAACCGTTCAGAACGATTAATAATATCAGCTATCGATTGGAGATTTTTCTCAGGATTCACTGTAGTGTATCTTTTCGAATATCTTTTCCATCTGCGCCGCCTTTTCAAGGGTGGAGTCGTGCCTGAAGCTTATTGCCGGTACATATTTAAGTTTCATCCTGGCCCCTATCTCCCGCCTTATAAACCCTGTTGCCCTTTCAAGCCCTTGCCCGGCCCGTTCGTAGTCATACCCGGGCAGCACGCTGAAGAATATCCTCGCATCCCTGAGGTCATTGCTCAAATCTATACCGGTAAGCGTCACTCCCTGAACCCTTGGATCCTTTACCCCATCACAGAGCAACTGGTTGATCTCTTTTAATATCTCGTTTCCGACCCTGATCGCCCGCCTTTTATGTTCCATGATGCCTTCCCTGCCCGTGGCGCGGCCCGTTTCACTAAACGTTTATGAATTCCATTTTGGTGTCAATAATCTCAGCAAGATATAATGAGTCAATAAAATTAAGGATATTGCTGAGTGATGAGTCAACGTGCCGTTTGTCATTGCCGACAGTGGTCAACCCCAGCTCAATAAGCTGCCATTTGTCGTTTTCTCCTACCTCTGCGATGGCCGTGTTAAATCTTGACCGAACTTTACCCACCAGGCTCTTTACGACCTTCCTTTTCTCCTTAAGTGAGTGGCCTTCTCCCAGATGCATTTGAATCTTGAGTATCCCTATTACCATGACTTATAAGTCTTTGATCACCCGCTCGAGCTGATATGCCTCTATTACGTCTCCGGCCTTAATATCCTGGAAATTCTCTATCCCAACACCGCACTCATAACCTGCCGCTACCTCCTTGGCGTCCTCTTTGAAACGCTTTAGGGATGTAAGCTTTCCGTCAAATACAACGACTTGATCCCTGAGAAGCCTGACCTTGTTACTTCTCTCCAGATGTCCGTCAGTGACATAGCATCCAGCGATAGAACCGATCTTGGGTATCTTGAATACTTCTCTTACGTCGGCATGTCCTATTACCTTTTCCTTATAGGTAGGATCGAGCATACCCGCCATAGCGAGACGAATATCCTTGGTGGCATTGTAGATGACGTCATAGTAGCGTATGTCGACTCCCTCTTTTTCGGCAAGTTCCGCCACCCTTGGATTTGCTCTGACATTGAAACCCAATATGATGGCCCCTGATGCCGAAGCAAGCATAATATCCGACTCGGCTATGCCACCTGTTCCACCGTGTATTATCTTTAACTTGACATCGTCGTTGCTGAGCTTGAGGAGGGAGTCTGCCAGCGCCTCCATCGTCCCCTGCACATCGCTTTTGACCACTATGTTGAGTTCCTTTACCTCACCGTCCTTGATCTGCTGAAAGAGATCATCCAGACTGACTAGGCCCCTTCTGGCTGCAGGCTGCTTGATGGCTTTCTGTTTCCTGTTTTCTATGACCTGCTTGGCTATTCTTTCGTCTTGGACCACTATAAATTCATCTCCGGCCATGGGCACCCCGGATATTCCGTACACCTCGACGGGCACCGAAGGGCCGGCAGTGACCATGCGCTTACCTCTATGGTTCAGCATGGCCCTTACCTTGCCGAAATGATCGCCGCAGATAAAGTGATCTCCCTGCTTGAGTGTGCCTGTCCTGACGAGCACAGAGGCTGCAGGTCCTTTGCTCTTGTCCAGTCTGGCTTCAATCACCGAACCCCTGGCAGCCTTGTTTGGATTCGCCTTGAGTTCCAGCATTTCAGCTTGAAGCAGTATGAGATTCAGCAAATCATCTACACCCTGACCGGTCTTAGCGGAGATCAGGCCGAAGATGGTATCCCCGCCCCATTCTTCAGGTACAAAATTGAGTTCGGCTAATTCCCTCTTTACTCTGTCCGGGTTTGCTTCAGGCTTGTCTATCTTGTTTATGGCTACAACTATAGGGATTGACGCTGCGCGCGCATGATTTATTGCCTCTTTTGTCTGCTGCATGACGCCGTCATCAGCGGCCACAACCAGGACTATAAGATCGGTGACCTTTGCTCCCCTGGCCCTCATTGCGGTAAAAGCCTCATGACCGGGTGTGTCCAGAAAAACAATGTCTCCGCCGTCAGTCTTTACGTAATAGGCGCCTATGTGCTGTGTTATGCCTCCGAATTCGCCACCGGCCACGTTGGAATGTCTTATATAATCAAGAAGTGAAGTCTTTCCGTGATCAACATGCCCCATTATGGTCACAACGGGTGGGCGAGGTCTTAACTCCTCCTCAGGATCGGCAATATCTCCTATCAGGCTTGACTCTTCAACGGTGTCTATTTCCAACTCATAGCCGAAATCATCAGCAAGAAGGCTGGCCGTCTCGAAATCTATGGGCTGGTTAAGGGCAGCAACAACACCCAGGGAGAGCAACTTTTTGATAAGCTCTGAACCCTTTGCGCCCATTGCCCTCGCAAGCTCTGCTACGGGTACCGCATCCCCAATTTTGATTTTTCTCTTTGCCGCCTTTGGCTGCGGCAGCTCAGTGTCAGCAAGTCTTTTCTGCATATCCCTGGGTTTTTTAAGTAATTTCTTTTCCTTCCTTCTAAGTTCTCTGCCCTCATAGAGATCCGCCTTCTCATAGACCTCTTTCTTAATGCGCCTGGCAGCTCCGCGAGGTGTCGTATCTTTGTCGTCAATCCTTTTTTTCTCTTTCTTCTTAGGTACCTTCGGTTTGGCCTCTCCTTCAACAGAAGAGGGCGCCTCAGGCACCTTAACGAACTCTTCAAGCGGCGGTAGAGAGGGTGATTCAATAACGGCATCAGGCGCCTTTTTTGCGGGAGTAATCTTGGCAGGCACTTCAGCAGGCCTGCTGATAATCTTGGCGGGCTGATCAAACCTCTTTTTCTTAACTTTCTTGGGGGTGGGCCTCGTTTCAGGCGGCTTTTTAGTCTTAGGGGGCTCCACTACCGGATGGGCCTCTTCCTCTTCGACAGGCCTCTCCTCTGCCTTCCCGTCCGGCTTATCCAAGGGTTCCTCGTGAGCCTCAGCCATATTCTCGAGAGAAGGCTCCTCTGCCGTTAAGGATGGAGTCTCAGGCATGGCGCCCGTTTTATCGGACACTCCATCCGCAATAACGACCTCCTCAAGCTTTTCTTCTTTAACTTCAGACGCCGGCGGCTCTTTAACCTCCACAGGGGTGATAGATGCATTTGCCACAGCAGCTTCGATTACCGGCTGGGGTTCATCTTCTTCAAGGCGCTTAGATTCTGGCGCTAAAGAGACAGCCTCCGATGCCTCAGCCTTGGCTTCCCCAGATGTCTCCGGCGCACTTACTTGAGGCTCCTGTTCTATCGTTATTTTTTTTCTGCGACGGATCACATTGGACTTAACTCTTTCCTCTTGAATGACCACTTTTACTGTAGCAGAGCCTTCAACTATTTCTCTAGCCCTTCTCACACTGTCTTCATCAAGCGTGCTGTTGTGATTTTTTACCGGCAGCCCTGCAGCGATTAGTTTATCCGCCAGGAGCTTGCTGTCCATGTTAAGCTGTTTGGCAAGCTCATAGACTCTTATCTTTGCCATGAAATCCCCCGATTAATCCCTTGGTACATTCCTCTTGGTGTTTCGCGTTTCTTTTCAGCGTAAAGAAAGCGGCTTCAACTGTTCCAACAAACCATTTTCGACCCTGAAAGGCCTTAGAAACGCCTTAGGTCTTCTGCATTCCCGGAGAGCGGCAATACACTCAATTTCAGGGCACACATATCTGCCTCTTCCAGGCTGCGTCCGCTCCGGATCAGGCCCCAGAAGACCCGTTTCATCAACCACCAGTCTGAGCATATCCTGTTTTTTTTGCCTTTTTCCACAAGAGATGCAAGTTCTTATGGGAATATGACCCTTAGGGCTGCTCATCGGCCGGTTCCAGCTCATCGTGATTATCCTCAATGGCAGTGCCCTCTACTGAATTATCTCCGGAGCCTGTCTCAAAGCTGACAGGGGGAGCGGCTTTGGCGGCATCTATAAGTGCTTGCGCCTTCTCTTCATTCATGCCGGCTATTACCATGAGATCCGATGCGGAGACGCCGGTGATATCTTCGGGAGACCTGAATCCATAATGATACAGATCCGAAGCAAGTTTTTCGCCTACCCCTTCAATACTCAATAGGGCGCTATAACTCTCCTTAAGTGCCTTGGTGTAATTCTTTTCGCTTACCACATCTAGTTTCCACCCGGTAAGTCGGGATGCAAGGCCTACGTTTTGGCCCCTCCTGCCGATGGCCAGAGATTGCTGATCGTCAGGGACGACCACCTCCATCGAATGGTTGGTTTCGTCAACGATAACTCTTATGATTTCTGCCGGTGCAAGTGCATTACATATTAGTTTTGCCGGGTCAGGATCCCATGCTACGATATCAATCTTCTCTCCGCGAAGTTCCTGCACCACCGCCTGAACTCGACTACCTTTTATGCCTACGCAGGAACCCACCGGATCCACGTCAGTATCTCTCGAGGCAACAGCTATCTTGCTCCTATTTCCCGGCTCCCTTGCCACCTGGATTATCTCAACTATGCCGTCTGCGATTTCAGGAACTTCGTTTTCAAACAAAGCGGCAAGGAAATTGGGATGAGTTCGGGAAAGTATTATCTGAGGACCTTTGGCGTTTCTCTTGACTTCGAGGATGTAGGCCCTCACCCTGTCACCCTGCCTGTAGCTCTCCTTTGAAATCTGCTCCTTCAGAGGCAATTCAGCCTCTGTCCTGCCTAGATTGACGATAATGGCACCCCTTTCGAAGCTTTGAACTATGCCGTTAATGATTTCACCCCTTCGATCTTTGAAATCATCATAAACCACATCGCGTTCTGCCTCTTTCAGTCGCTGCGTTATTACCTGCTTGGCAGATTGAGCCGCTATGCGGCCGAATGCTTCGGTGCTCATCTTGACACCAAGGCTGTCCCCCAATTCACAATCAGGGTCAATCTTGCGCGCATCACTAAAACCAATCTGCAGAGCAGGATTGCTGACCTCGTCAACGACCTCCTTGAACTCAAAAACCTCTATTTCGCCCATCTCCACGTCATAACTGACTTCGAGATCATAGTCAGGCCCGAACTTCTTTCTGGCTGCGGCCTTCACAGCCTCCTCCAGCGTGCTCACAAGAACCTGAGGCTCTACTCCCTTTTCCCTGCTCACCTGGTCTATAGTTCTCTTCAAATCAGAAATCATTATATTATTCTCCGGCCATAGTTATTTCAGAGCTCATCTGCCTCGTATATTAAGTTAGCCTTTTGGATAGTATCAAAAGGTATTGATATAATACCTGATTCTGTCTCCATACCCAGCCTCTTGCCGTCCTTAAACCGTAGTATCCCTTTAAAATTACGGGAGCCGCTGATGGGAATGCCGGTTCTTACTCTTATCTTCTTGCCTATCGAGTTTATGTAATCTTTTTCTCTAGTCAGTGGTCTGTCGAGTCCAGGGGAGGATACCTCGAGGACGTACCCGTGGCTAAGAGCACCGTCAACATCTAGTGCATCCCCTATTTCCCTGCCGGCTACGGCGCAATCATCCAGAGTAACTCCTCCATCCTTGTCTATAAATATCCTCAGGGTCCACCTGCCCTGGATGGATAGGTACTCAATCAGAACAAGCTCCAGGCCGAGGTCATCAAGTATCGGCCTAATAAGTGCGCCCACCCTGGCTGCCATATCGTTTCTGCTGATGTTAGCCAAGAAGAAAACTCCTATCCAAGATTAGGGCCTTCCTATTTTTCGCCGGCGGCTTCACATCAGGAACCAGCATTAAAACCGTCATATTAACACCATAGATGTTATAACAAAAAAAGCGGGCCTTTCGGCCCGCTTCCTCTTGCAGACAAAAATATTAAGCGCTTGGTTTCGCCTACATATCGGTAAGGGTACTTACCCAATCCATGTCCGCACTCGGAAGTAGACCGGCCCTGCCTTCGGCCGGGCGCAAGCAACCTCACAAGGGGTCGAGGCCACATTTTCATCCTTGAAATGGAGCGGGCAACGGGGTTCGAACCCGCGACACCAAGCTTGGGAAGCTTGTACTCTACCAACTGAGCTATGCCCGCTCAAAGAAGAACGAAGTTCTGACGGGTCGGGCCTCCTGTTAATCCCGTGTAGTGTTTCATACAGTATCCTCTTGAAGCAGTCAAGTATTTTTGTTAAATGGAATGATTTCATGCGAAAGACCTTGACAATATGTGCGCGTATCAATTAACTTTTGAATAAGATAACCCTTTAACAGCGCGTTAAAAGAACCAATGGTTACAGGGTGAAGAAAAATGCCCGGATGCATGGCCTGCTTTCATGTGACCAGCCAGGAATGCGGGGGAGCCAGTTCGAATGCATGGAGGAATCTGTAATTACGCCGAAGTGATGCGTGATGGGCAACCAAGCGGATGTTTAACAAAGCCGAATAACTCATCTTTGTAAAGAAGGGCAACCAAAAGGAGAAAAATTCTGGAATTGGAAGAAGACTCAGAAGCAGGATTCCTGAGCCCTATCAAGTCGTTTTTTAATAAGGTCATCCGAAGGAATCAACCTGTTGACATAACAAATGAACTTCACGAACTGATGCATGAAGGCATGGCCAAGGGGCTCATAACAAATGAGGAGTCCGAAATGGTTGATGCCGTGCTCGACCTCAGGGAAACCCAAGCTCATTCCGTGATGATACCGCGGACTGAAATACGATTTGCCTCAGCGATGGCCACACTAGGGGAAGTAATTAATTTGATTAACGAGTGTGGCCATACGAGAATACCAATCTACGGACAGGGAATAGACGATATAGTCGGTATTCTCCATGCGAAGGATCTGCTTAAGTTGTGGGGAAGTGGCCGCGATACTCATCTGCCCGTTTCAATATTAAGAGAACCTCATTTTGTTCCTGAAAACCAAGATATCAATGCAGTGTTTGAAGAACTCAAGGTGGCCAAGACGCACTTGGCAATAGTAATGGACGAATATGGAGGGACTGCCGGAATTATCACTGTTGAGGATATACTTGAGGAGATAGTTGGAGAGATAATGGACGAGCATGATCAGGAGGAATCCATGATCGTGAAGAATGATGACGGCAGTCTCCTTGTTGATGCCCGAGTTGAGGCTGAAAAACTGGCTGAATATCTTAAGACAGAGTTCCCGCATGGTGATTATGATTCCGTGGGAGGACTGATTATACATGTCTTGGGAAGAATACCTCAGCCTTCAGAGGAGATAGCAATAGGGGAATTTATTTTCAAAGTACAAAAGGCGGATAATCGCAGGATACACAAGACTCTCGTATCCAAGAAGCCCTGAAGACGCCTCCACACGGAAAAAAACCAAATGAAATTCAATAGATATACCCTACCCGAGGGAAAATACCGGGCAGAGGGCGCGGCAAAACCGCTGCTTCTAACCGTCTCATCAGGTCTCCTGATGAGCGCCGGCTTTCCTCCTCTAAGTCTTTCCTGGATATCGTGGTTTGCCCTTATCCCATTTCTCGTCTCTCTTAAGTATACATCGCCTGGAAAAGGCTTCCTGCTTGGAATAGTATGGGGGCTGAGCCATTTTATCTCGCTGATTTACTGGATTGTCTGGGTGGTTGGATATTACGGCGGTCTGGGCACATTAGTAGCCATTTGGCCGATGATATTATTGTGTTCTTATCTCTCCGTGTTTCCTGGTCTATTTGGCGCTATCGCAGGCCCCCTTTCTAGAAGGCCCTATCCGGCTGTAAGCCTTTCGGCGATATGGGTCTCCCTGGAATATCTTAGAGCCAATGTATTGACCGGCTTTCCGTGGTGTCTGATCGGCTACTCCCAAGGATCCTACCTCAGCCTGATTCAGATAGCTGACGTGACCGGAGTGTACGGCCTATCTTTTCTGGTTTTGATGGCAAACCTCTCCCTTACCGGTTTTTTAGCAAGGGGAGGAAGCACCGGGGTACTGGCGCGAAGTCTGGAAACGGCATTCACGGCCATCCTGATATTTTCGGCAATGGCTTACGGCCATGAAAGGCTTTCGCGTTTCCAATCGGGAACCGGAACCCCGAAGGTCATCAAGGCGGCTCTTATTCAGGGGAACATTGACCAGTCTGTTAAGTGGGAAAAGTCATATCAACTTTCAACCATTGAGAAGTATATCTCCTTGAGCAATAAGGCGCTGGCAAGTAAGCCGGAACTTATTGTATGGCCTGAAACTGCCGTCCCGTTTTTTTTGCAGGAGGAATCGGAGCTTTCCCAAAGGGTCATTTCCGCCGTTAAGATGGGCGGTGTATTTCTTGTGACAGGGTCCCCGGCCTACAGGAGAAGTGAAGAAGGCCTTTCATATCTCAACAGGGCATATCTTGTTAAGCCTGAGGAAGGTCTGAGCGATTATTATGACAAGGTTCACCTTGTTCCCTTCGGAGAGTATGTACCGCTCAAGTCTGTCCTTTCCTTCGTCAATAGACTTGTTCCGGCGGCAGGTGATTTCGAATCCGGGGCCTCTCTATCTCTGCTGGATTTAAAAGGGCTAAAGGCAGGAACGATAATATGCTTCGAAGCAATATTTCCGGATATATCAAGAAAACTAATTCATAACGGGGCTGACCTACTGCTAAACCTGACAAACGATGCCTGGTTTGGAAAGACAAGCGCTCCATATCAACACGCGGCTATGGCCCGTTTCAGGGCAATTGAAAACAGAGTTCCACTTCTAAGGGCCGCCAATACCGGGTTCAGCATGATTGTTGAGGCAACAGGAGAGATTATTGCCGCAGGAGATATTTTCACCGAGGAGATCATCGAAGGCGAGGTAGCTATTGGGTCTTATGAAAAGAGTTTCTATACAAAGTTTGGTGACATATTTATCTTTATACTGATTATTTTTGCCATTTTGAGGGTCTCTTGTCTCATGATAAGGAACAGGGTGAATAATCAACCTTGAAAAAATCCCATGTGATGTTAAGGTCCCTTTATCCCTCCCCCTCGACGGGGGAGGGCGGGGTGGGGGTGATTTTCATCCTTCGTTGTGCCCCACCAGGGCATGGGGGTTAGTGTGAAACAATATTTACCATAGATGGAGGTTTGTTATGAACGAAGTTATTGGTGCTAGAATAAGGGAGTTGAAAGAAAAGCTTCAGGGGTTGCGGAGTCATCTTTGACTTGGATACCCGCCAGAAGGAACTTGATAAAATAGAAATTGTAATGGCATCCCCCGATTTCTGGAAAAAGGAGCAGGCGGAGAGATCCGGCTTGGGACAGCAGCGGGCCGTTTTCAAAAATCAGATTAACTCGTGGAAGGAGCTTAATCAAAGGGCGGAAGACGCTGAAATGCTGGCACAACTTAGCATTGAAGAAGACGATGGCGATACCCTGAAAGAGGTGGCTAAAGACGTAACCGTTCTCGAAAAACAGATCGCTGATGTGGAGAGACAGCTTCTCCTGGGTGATCCCAATGATATAAGGAACGCGATTATTTCCATTAACTCAGGGGCGGGCGGCACTGAATCTCAGGACTGGGTTGAAATGCTTTTCAGGATGTATAGCAGATGGTGTGAAGAAAAGGCCATGAAAATGGAAATCCTGGATCATCTGCCTGGAGAGGAAGCCGGGATCAAGAACATAACCTTTTCGGTAGAGGGTTCTTATGCCTTCGGCTATCTCAAATCAGAGCATGGAATTCACAGAATGGTAAGAATATCTCCTTTTGATGCGAGCGGCAGAAGGCATACCTCTTTTGCATCTGTTTCGGTTTATCCGGAGTTGCCGACCGACATCAAGATTGAGATAGACGAAAAGGACATCCGTATAGATATCTTTCGGTCAAGCGGCCCAGGCGGTCAGCATGTCAACAAGACGAGTTCGGCTGTCAGAATAACCCACTTTCCTACCGGCATAGTTGTTCAGTGCCAGAACGAAAAGTCCCAGCATAGAAATCGCGATACGGCCTTCAAGATTCTTAAGGCAAGGATTTACAGCCTGGAGCAGGAGAAGCTGGAGAAGAAGAAACACGATCTTCACCACAATCAAAAAGAAATAGCCTGGGGAAGCCAGATAAGGTCTTATGTTTTTAACCCCTACAGGCTAGTAAAGGACCACAGGACCGGCGTCGAGATAGGAGACGTTGACAGCGTAATGAACGGCAGCCTGGATACGTTTATGGATTCATACCTCAGGTCGAGGAAGCCCGAACTCTTGATAAAGAAGGCAGCATCCTCTTGAAAGGCGGCGTTCGGGCCTGCACTAGGTAAGCGTTTCGCTCACCTTTTTAACATAATTCTCTACTGCATCACATATACCGGAGGCGACGTGATCTTGATACTCCCTGGTCGTAATTCTTTTCCGTTCAGTCTTGTTGGTAATAAACCCTATTTCAACCAAAACCGCCGGCATTGAGGCCCCTGTAAGGACGTAGAAAGGGGCCTGTTTTACTCCAAGGTCCTTTACCCTCCTATATCTTCCGGATAGACGTGAAAGAACATTCTGCTGAATCTCATGGGCCAGTTTGCTTGATTCGTTTATCTTGTTGTTTAGCATGAGATCCCTTATGATTACCTGCAGGTCGCTCATGTTCTTTTCAGTTGTAGCATTTTCCCTGGCGGCAACCGTAATGGCGCCTTGATCGGTAGCCATGTTGAGAAAATAGGTCTCAATTCCGTTGACTCGCTCATCCTTGTGCGCATTGACGTGAATGGATATAAACAAATCCGCCTTCCGCATATTTGCTATAGCAGTACGCTGTTCCAGCGAAAGAAATATATCCTTGCTGCGAGTGAGAAACACCTCAAATCCAAATTTCTCTTTCATCTGCTTTGCGAGACGCTTTGCCGCATTGAGCACCAGATCCTTTTCGTATATGCCCCCTCCCACATAACAGCCTGGATCCTTTCCCCCATGGCCGGGATCTATTACTATCCTCCTTATCCCCAATCCCAGTTGCCTTGCAAGGGAGACATCCGGTTCAGGCTCCTTGGATATTAAAATCCCATTCCTGGCCTTCCTTGTCGTGCTCTTTCTCGTTAGTTTCGTTTCCTTAATTCTGTCTTGAGGTCTCTCCACATCAAGCACTATCCTGAAGGGATCAAGAAGATGAAATATCCTGTAGTCCTTCATGCTCTCGATGTCCAGGACTACCCTCACCGTGTCGGGAGTGTTCAAGGCCGCTCTTGCCCTCTGGAGAAGACCGTCTCTTATTGGTATTTCACGCTCTATGTCTTTTTTGATATGTGTCTTATCCAGGTCAACGTATAACCGCCTCGGCCTTTCAGCCTCTGCATTCGGCTCAAGGGAGGCATGAGTGTAGTTAACGGCCCTGTCCAGATCAATCACAACTCTGGTATAGTTCTGGGAAGACCAGTATCTGATATCCGTAACTGTGGCATAATCTCCGCCTGGTTTTTCCCCTTGTACCGGGATCCTTGTGGCCTCGTTTTCACCGAGGGCAACAGCAATATCTTCAAGCATTCTCTTTGCACCAGGGACCATATCTCCATCAGGATAATTAACCTCTATCTTCAGAAAAGATCTATAGGCCTGAACCAGATCGTTCTTGTGACGGAAGTATATAATTCCAATAGAGTATTGGGCGTCATCAGCCAGGGAATGGCCGGGGTGACGTTTGACAAGCCCTTCGAAAGATTCAATAGCCTTATCCAGATCTGCCGGCCTTGCTGAGAAGCCAAAAAGGCCGACATAGAGATTCCCTACCCTGTAAAGCGACCATGCCGCATCTTCGCTGGCGGGAAATCGCCTGGTTATGTTTTCGTAGCGACCAATGCATTTCATCCAATTTTTTCTAAACTTCATATCCTTGCTTGAAGTCTCAAGCTCTTTTCTACACGCATCTGCGCTTGCGAGCATATCCGTTTTCTTATCCCGCGCCATGGCTTTCGGGGAAATCAAGAGGAGGGCAAAGATGCATACCAGAACATAGGACAATGCTCTACGAAGTCTATTAGTCGAATCTAACATCATTATTCAGCCGCAAGGTAGTCCTTCAGTTTGTTTAGTTCATTTAATGCCGCCAGCGGCGTCATGCTGCCTATATCAAGAGAGAGTATCCGATTCCTCAGCTCTTCTTCTCGGTTACTAAAAAGCGCCATCTGGGAGGGATATTGACTCCTGGACCTGGAGGGCTTGCCTTTTGACGCTGTCTTGAGCTTTCCTTCCAGCGACTCCAGGACCTCCGTGGCCCGGTTTATAACGGATTCGGGGATGCCCGCTATTCTTGCACATTGAATGCCGTAGCTTCTGCTTGCAGCACCTGAAACCATCTTTCTTAAGAAGATAATCCGATCTTTCCATTCTCTGACAGCGACGTTGTAGTTCTTAATCCTGGGTTTGGTAAATGCCAGCTCGGTAAGTTCATGGTAGTGAGTGGCAAAAAGAGTTCTCACCCCCCTACCCGACCTGTCATGAAGCGCTTCAGCCACTGCCCAGGCTATGCTCATACCGTCATAGGTACTTGTGCCTCTGCCAATTTCATCGAGGATAACAAGGCTTCTATCTGTAGCATTTCTTAGAATATTTGCCGTTTCACTCATTTCTACCATGAAGGTACTTCTTCCTCTGGCAAGATCGTCAGAGGCGCCCACCCGGGTGAAAATCCTGTCGGTTATTCCTATGGATGCCTTTGACGCGGGAACAAAACTTCCCATCTGAGCCATAATTACGCTCAAGGCGGTTTGCCTCAGAATTGTTGATTTGCCTGCCATATTAGGCCCTGTTATTATAAGAAGCTGGCTGGCGGAAGAGTCAAGATAGATGTCGTTGGGAACAAAATCTTCAGACTTAACCGTCTTCTCTATTACCGGATGACGCCCATTAGTTATTCTTATTATGTCTCCGTCATGGACCTCCGGGCATGTATAATTATTTTTTTCAGATACTACTGCAAATGACCCAAGGACGTCTATGGAGGCTACCGCGGAAGCGGTATCCTTTATCCTGCCGCTCTCCCGCGAGATGGAGCCGGCTATATCCTGGAATATCTGCATTTCAAGTAGTACCCTCCGCTCCTCGGCCTTTACTACTTTATCCTCCATTTCCTTTAGAGATTCATTAATATAGCGCTCACAGTTGACCAGAGTCTGTTTCCTGATGTAATCACTTGGAACAAGATGAGAGTTTGCCTTGGAAACCTCGATATAGTAACCGTATATCCTGTTGTACCCCACTTTCAGGCGGGGGATGCCGGTTCTTTCCTGTTCTGAGGCCGCAAAATCCGCGATCCAGCTCTTGCCGTCCCTGGTCAGATATATAAGCCTATCTAGTTCTTCATTGTACCCTTCCTTGATGAAACCCCCATTCTTCAGGTTAACAGGTGGCTCATCCTTTATCGCCCTTGATATCAGCAAGGCAATATCATCAAGCGGGTCAAGCGCGTCAGCCAGACTGGATAAAAGTGAGCTTGGCGAGGCGTTGATTCTCTCCTTTATGGACGAAACCCTTTCAAGGGAAGCCTTAAGAAGGATTAAATCCCTCGGGTTGGCTCTACCAAGTGAGATCCTGCCGTTAAGCCTTTCGATATCACCCATTCCATCCAGGGCATCTCTGATACCTTCCAGAACCACCGGAGCATCCACGAAAAAGGACACTGCTCCAAGCCTTTCTCTTATAGCATCCAGGTTCAGAAGCGGATATAGTATCCATCTCCTCAGCAGTCTGCCGCCCATCGGAGTTAATGTCTGATTGATCGTCTGATACAGAGATCCGATTTGGGCCTGACGGCGCGATGTTGAAACAAGCTCAAGGTTGGTGCAGGTTGTTTCATCCATTATCAAGGAGTCTCCGACCCTGTAGGTGATCATCTCCTTTATGTGAGCGGGAAGAACCCGCTGGGTCTCCCTGATAAAGCAAAGAAGAGCACCTGCTGCGCGAACCGCCTCAGGCATGTCGTCGCACCCAAATGCGGCCAGAGAAGCAACACTGAAGTGTTCCTTTAACAACGCTTCCGCGTCTTCAAGAACAAACCACTGCCGGGAGGCACAATCAGTTCTGTAATCGGAGAGATCCTCTATTGAAACAAAGCCCTTTTCATCAGGGACTAAAAGTTCTGCAGGTCCTATTCTGCCAAGCTCATCAAGTAGATCCTTCCAGGTTTCCACCTGTGTGAGCCTCATCTCCCCCGTTGATATGTCCGCGAAGGCAAGACCGAACCCTGAGGTGGAGCCACACAAGGAAGCAATGAAAAGGCTTATCTCCCCCTCAATCTCCCCTTCGTCTATTACAGAACCGGGCGTAACGATCCTTACAACCTCTCTTTTTACTATCCCGCTTGAGCTCCCGGGGTCTCCGATCTGATCGCAGACTGCGACCTTTCGCCCACTTCTAACCAGTTTTGCTATATATCCTTTGGCTGAATGATACGGCACCCCACACATTGGAATTTTTTCATTATTGAGGGTTCCTCTTGCAGTTAGCGTGATCCCTAGAATCTGGGATGCAACCCTGGCATCGTCAAAAAACATCTCATAGAAATCCCCAAGTCTGAAAAACAGTATCGCGTCAGGGTATGAATCCTTTACTCCCATATACTGCCTGAGCATAGGCGTCAATTGAGACTCACTGTCTTTCACTCACGCCTCCATCTTTGCCGACACTATAGCCCTGATCTCGGCGCATACCCACCCCGATTTCCGGCTTAGATGACTCAACCATACGAATGGTATCCCACTTCCTGCATTGGGGGCATTGCCATTTGAGGCGCTCCGGCTGAAAGCCGCACTCTGAGCATTGGAATCTTATATCAGGCATAGTGAGATGACTCAGCAGATTTTTGTAGTCATCAATAATTGCGTTCTCATCTTTCTTGCTTAGGAGAATATCTCCCTTAAGTCTTCTGGCCTCCCAAAAGGTAGGGTTGTTTTCAACAACCGCTTCAACGTGCTTGTATGAGGCCTCTCTATCTCCTTCATCATAATAGAACCTTGCCAACGCCATCCGGACAAAAATGTCTTCGCTCGGCAAGCCTGACTCTATCAAAAGATTCTTCACGGGAAGAACTTCCTTCAATCTGGCGTGTGCCTTTTCCAATCTGCGATAAGACAGAAAAGCAAATTCGGGCGCAAGACGTATAATATTTGTCCAGGCAACAAGTGCCTTTTTATATTCGTTTCTGCTTAAATATAGATCGCCCAAGTGGAGATAGGCATCAACGCAACCCTTATGAGTGGCAACCGCCTTCTCGAAAAGAGATTTGGCCCTGCCGTAGTCTCCTTGCTCCAGCAACATTTTACCCATTTCGACCTGATGGTGTGCCAGAATATTGTCGTGATTGCCTCTTGACAGCCTCGCTATCTTCTGCCTCATTCGATAGGCGTTCTCCCAGTCCTTTATTTCCTCATAGATTTTCTCCAGTTCACCCAGCGTATCGAGATGTTCCGGATTCATACGCAGGACATCCAGAAAAACCCCCAAGGCCCTGTTTATGAGCCCTCCTTTGCGGTAATCCAGCCCCAGATCAAAAAGAGCCCTGAGCCTCAACGACTCGTCTATGTTAGTCCTTAGTATAATGCTCTGCCTTATTCGGATGGCCCTTTCAATGTCTCCCTTCGATCTAAACAGATTTCCCAGGGCCACATAGGTCTCAATTGTATCCGAGTTCACCTGAACGGACTTGGTGAACTCCTCTATCGCATGATCATGATCGTTTGAAAGTATGTACTGAAAGCCCTTGAAAAAGGCCTCATCGCGCCTGGATGCTCGCCCTGATGAGGTGTTTTCGATCGTCCCACGTCCGCTGCGGCCAAGAAAAAATCCTATCAGGGCTGAAATCATTACAGTAGCAGCAAGGACCGCGTATGAGTTCTGTTGAAGCCATCTGATGGTATCTTCCCACACTCCGATCACCGGTTCACGTCCATACGAAGCCCTTGAAGCATGACGTTATGCAAAGCTTCCGGAGAATCGGTACGAAAGGAAGCTCGGCAACCGTGGTCTTGCAAGGCAAGTTGGGCTGCGTTTGAAAGATAGGGTTCACTGATTGTCCAATTGATTTCCCGCTACCACATCGCCTGCGGTTACAGGGAGATTTCTGAGAGAATTGAGTTCCTTTTCCTTCTCAGCCAGCTCTTTCTTAAGCGATCTGATGTCTCTTTTAAGGCCCATACGATCCAAAATCCCCTGCAAACCCGCGGCTAATACCCCGATCAAGAATGCGCCAAGGGCTACCAGAGACAGTGAAAGCCGAGAAGACTGGATGCTGTAAAACATGAGGTCAATCTTGAATTCAACCGGGGTTATAAGCATTTGGAAATTTTGCACAATTACAATAACAATTAAAGTTAAAATAAGAATTATGACGATGCTTTTAAGCTGTTTCATTAATCACCTCCAATAGCCTTCCTCGCTAAAAGTGTTGATGTTTAAGATTGGCAGAAACGTTCAGGGCCCATCAAAACCACCTGATTGACACGGATCATCCGCGCAGTTCGCTGAAAAGGGGTAGCAGTTTTCTATAAGTCTCCCTGATGTGCTCAGGTATAACCCTAACATCTGCCAGTACGGTCATATAATTAGTGTCTCCGTTCCAACGTGGCACGATGTGGAAGTGCATGTGAGCCTCTACCCCCGCACCGGCAACCTTCCCTATGTTCATTCCGATATTGAAACCTTCAGGGTTCATGTGTAGCTTGAGTATAGTGGAAGCGCTCCTTACCATCTTAAGCAAAGACAGCATCTCTCCCTCGTTCAGGCCTTCCAGGTCACGGACATGCTTTACGGGTGCCACAAGCAGATGTCCGTTTATGTAAGGATAACGGTTCATGATTACCATCGTTGACGTATCAATATAGAGAATAAGTCTCTCTTCGTCCATAGACCTGTCATTTCCGGGACAGAAAATGCAATCCGTCTTTTTATCTCCGCCAAGTATATATTCCATTCTCCAGGGAGCCCATGCCGTTTTCATAGTCGCCTTCAAACCTCTACGATTTCTCCTGATATTCTATCACCCAATTCCAGAATCCCCACAGAGTGATATCCGTCAAAGCTGTAACCAGTCGCAGTGCCGGGATTAAAGAAAAAGACGCCATCTCTATAGTGGCTTGCAGGTATATGTGAATGCCCATAGATGATGATTTGTGCTCCTTGCAGTTCGGCAGATATCCTTTCCTCTATACCGTTCGGGGCACCCCATCCGTGAATGAGACCTACTTTATAGCCCGAAATTTCGAGGATTCTTTCTCGGGGAAGTATTCTCTTTACCTCAGTTGAATCCATGTTCCCTTGAACGGCGTAAAAATTCAATCCATCGAAAAACTTAAGAAAGGAAAGTGATACAACATCTCCTGCGTGCAGAATGATGTCTGTCCCGGATAAATAACAATCAAATATTCTCTGGAATTCTTCTGATTTGTCAATTAGATGTGTATCGGAAAGAACCCCTATCCGAACTGACATACAGAAGGTCTCCTTTTGAGCTAATTACCTAGTGTCCATCCGGAAATGGCTATTTTCACCGATTTCGGCGTTGGGCTCGAATTTTAATCCTCGAAATACGTCAATGTATTCCTGTGGTTAAAATTATCGCCCGCCTTGAAATCGACGAAACTATCTCATTTGCGGATGGATACTACCTAGCGCAGTATATCCGCAACTGAAAAAAAGACAAGACATAATCCCGGTCGGGATTGACTGGAGCAATGATTTCAGGTAATCTTTATCAACAGGTTTAGCCCTTACACCTTTAGGTCGCGCCTGGCATACCTAAAGTATAATAATAACAAATTGCTTTGTTAGAAAGAGTTTTATCATGCCTATTTATGAATTTTACTGCTACAATTGCCATAAAATATATAATTTTATTTCGAGGAGTGTAAATACAGAAAAACGACCTGCCTGCCCAAAATGTGGGAGACCTGATCTTGAAAGACATCTTTCCCTCTTTGCAAGTCCGAAGAAAAGAGGAGAACAGGAGGATAGCCCTCTTCCCGACCTCGACGAAGCCAGGATGGAAAAGGCTATGAGCGCCCTTGCTCAAGAAGCTGATGGCATTGATGAAAACGACCCCAGGCAGGCGGCAAATCTAATGCGGCGTCTCACGGATATGACGAGTTTGAAGCTGGGCGGCGGTATGGAGGAGGCGCTGAGAAGGATGGAGGCGGGTGCAGACCCCGAACAGATAGAAGCTGAAATGGGGAATCTGCTCGAATCTGAAGAACCTTTTGAACTTCAAACGGCAGGCAGGAAGGGACGCTGGTCGATGCCGCCAGGCATTGACGACACACTGTATGAGTTATAACCGGCTGATTCCAAACAGCTCCTTCCGCTGAGTTGTCTGCCCGAATAGGGTACAAATAAACATGAAAACCACCCCCACCCCTCCCTCCCCCGTCGAGGGGGGGAAAAAGGGTAAAGAGAAGGTTCATTTTCATATAAAATCTCCAAACTTGCTCAACTTCGCATTTAAGCATGGTACTGAGCCTGCCGCTTAATCTCCGGATGTAAGATCAACCAGTTCCACCTCCCCCCATGCTATCATGTGTTGACCAACGATGCCGACCCCTCCCAGGATCTCACCGAAATAGTCTGCTAAGGCAGGTAGTGCCTGCAGGTCCTGGTACCTTGTTACGCGGTTTGCAAGGGCCGTAGCCGCCCCGTCTGCGAAACATGCCGACTTCGCAACAACACATACCGCGTCTGCCCTGCCGTAACTCAGGGAGTGACCGACGGTGCCTGATGAGGTGCAAACTCCCAGGGGCGTCTGCTGCGCCCTGATCTTAATCCCTGTCAGCCCGGTCAAAGGGGAAATACCGGCAAGGATTGAAACCGTGCAAGGTCTTTTCACAGACAAAAAGACATCACCTCCGTTTTCAACGATAACCTGATCACTGAATTTCAACAATTCCTTGCCCACGAACTCAGCAATGGTTCCTGCTACCGTAGCCATAGGTCCAATCCCGAGCCTGGCTGCGGCTGCCACCATACTCTTTACCATAGTTGGGGCAAAGGGATCTACCCTCCAGGGAACGAGCGTTTTAAGAAAAGAAGGGTAGGACTTTATGTACGCCTCTATTTCTCTGCGGCATTCCAGGGTAAGTTCCAGTGCGGTTTCTCTTAAATCCTTTTCCGCACTTATCCAAAGATCAGTTTCCCTGACGGCTATTCTGAAAGACGTCATTCCAGCCGGCTTGGCTTTTAGCCTGTAAGGTCTTCCAAAGTCTGTTTCCGTCTCTTTCATGCTAACGCTGCTCATTTTATGAAATCATGTATCATCTCAATAAATCGGGGGGATGGCTTTGCGCAGATCAGGACAAGCAGAATAGAAAACCGCACCTACCCCGGATTTTTGAGATCATACTTTAGAATGGCCACAGGCATGAAGAGCGCGTTTTTTTTGTGTTTGCTTGGTTATTGATCTGGGAGGCATAGAGTCTTGCCCTGGTATCAACATTTCTAGCAACCTGCATTAGCCAGGTCTTGGATTTATAGGTTCCTGAATTATACCCGCCGTGCCCTTCATGATAGGCAAGATACAGGTAATAGGCATTATTCTTACTTATGCCGCACTTCACCGCGCTTTGGTGACAGTACCAGCCAACAAAGTCTATCGAGTCTTGGAAGTTATCTCTTTTTGCCCATTTATTTCCGGTGCTTTCCCGGTAACTGTCCCAAGTGCCGTCAATGGCCTGGGAGTAGCCATACGCAGTAGAAGGGCGCGAGCCTGGAAAAATCCAGAGGAAGCCACCGGTTCTCGCAGGTCTTGCCTTTGGATCAAAGGATGACTCCTGGGCAATTATTGCCATCATTATGGAAATGGGCACCCTCCATTTCTTTTGAGAGCGGATTGCGCTGTCATGCCATGAAGGGTTTTCTTCAAAGATCTGGGCCAGATCATCCCTGTCTCCTACATATCTGCTGCCGGTTCCACAACCGAACGCAAAAAGGAAAAGAAACTGAACTATGAAGAGCCACGCCCCTCTATTCCCATTCAATAGTGCTCGGGGGCTTGGATGAAATGTCGTAAACAACACGGTTGACGCCCTTAACGCTGTTAATGATTCTATTGGAGATAGTAGCCAGAATGCTATAAGGGAGCCGTGACCAATCTGCGGTCATGGCGTCCACGCTGTCAACTACACGCAAGGCTATGACGTTTTCATAGGTTCGCTCGTCGCCCATAACTCCCACGGTCTTTACCGGCAACAGCACCGCGAAAGACTGCCAGACCTTTTCGTAAAGCGAGGCGGCCCTCATCTCTTCAAGGACTATTGCATCTGCCTCCCTGAGGATATCCAGCCTTCTTGAACTAACTTCACCAAGTATTCGCACGGCCAATCCAGGGCCTGGGAAAGGCTGTCTCATGACCAGGTCCCTTGGCAGATCAAGCTCAAGTCCAACCTGCCTTACCTCGTCTTTGAAAAGCTCCCTTAGAGGCTCTATAAGTTCAAACCGCATGTTTTCAGGGAGCCCTCCCACATTGTGATGGCTCTTTATGGTCGCTGAAGGCCCCTTGAAGGATACGCTCTCGATTACATCCGGATAGAGTGTGCCCTGAGCAAGATACTTTGCGTTTCCTAACTCAAGGGCAGCCTTTTCAAAAACCTTAATGAACTCTCTTCCTATGATTTTTCTTTTCTGCTCAGGATCGGTGACGCCTTCCAGGACGCACAGGAAGTGGTTTGACGCATCAACCAGACGGACGTCCATTCCGAAAAGCCCTTGCAGGAGCTTCATTACCTCAAGAGATTCTCCTTTTCTGAGCAGCCCGTTATCAACAAAGATGCAGGAGAGTTGTGTTCCAACAGCCCTGTGGAGAAGCACTGCAGTGACAGACGAATCAACTCCGCCTGAGATACCGCATATCACCTTCTCGCTTCCTATCTTTTCCCTTAATGAAGAGATGCTCTTCTTAACAAAAGAACTCATGGTCCAGGTAGCGCTGCATTCACATATCCCGAAAAGGAAATTTCTTATGATTTTGTTTCCCTCCGGAGTATGCACCACTTCAGGATGGAACTGGAGGCCGTAAATCTTTCGTTTCTTGTCGGCCATTGCGGCAACCGGACTGTTTTTACTAGTGGCCAGAATCTCGAAGCCCTCAGGCATTTTTTCCACCCTGTCTCCGTGGCTCATCCATACCTTCATTGACCTTTGCTCTCCAAGGTCTGCGAAAAGGTCAATATTATCCTGTATCAGGATTCCAGCGCTGCCATACTCCCTGTCAAGCGCCCTTGACACGGTTCCCCCAAGGCTCTGCGTAATGAATTGCATACCGTAACAGATACCAAGTAGAGGCACTCCCAGATCAGTAAGCCGGGGGTCGGCCTTCGGAGCGTCCGGATCATATATGCTTGAGGGACCGCCGGAAAGGATGATTCCCTTCGCGTAAAATGCCCTTATCTGAGTCATAGGCATGTTGAATGGATGAATCTCACAATACACTTGAGCCTCTCTGACCCTCCTAGCTATTAATTGTGTGTATTGTGATCCGAAATCGAGTACCAGTATCCGGTCTTTTGTCTGAAAACTTGGCATCTGAATCGTCACCTACTCCACGCGATAGTTTGGTGCTTCTTTGATTATTATGACGTCGTGGACGTGACTTTCTCTTAGTCCGGCGGAGGTTATCTGCATAAAGCGTCTATCCTTTTGAAGCTCTGAAATACTACGGCAGCCCAAATACCCCATGCCCGCCTTCAGTCCCCCTACCAACTGATAGATGGTATCGGCCAAAGGACCTCGGAAGGGCACGCGTCCCACGATACCTTCGGGAACCATCTTTTTTTCAAGCTCAGCCGAATCCTGAAAATATCTATCCCTGCTGCCTTCCCTCATTGCCTCAACCGATCCCATGCCGCGATACACTTTATATGATCTGCCCTGATAAAGTATCGTTTCGCCAGGACTCTCTTCAGTGCCTGCAAACAGGCTACCTATCATTACCGATGCGGCTCCGCCGGCCAAGGCCTTTGTTATATCTCCCGAATATTTAACTCCTCCGTCTGCTATTATCGGAACCCCCGCCTTTGTTGCCTCGCCTGAGCACTCGATAATTGCCGTCATCTGAGGAACCCCTACTCCAGCTACCACACGGGTGGTGCATATTGAGCCGGGGCCTACACCGACCTTGACCGCATCCACCCCCGCGTCTATCAATTCCCTGGTACCCTCCTTCGTCGCGACGTTTCCCGCCACAAGTTCAAGCGAAGGATACCATTTCCTTATCTCACGTACCGCTTGCAAGACTCTCTCCGAGTGTCCGTGAGCCGTATCAAGCACCACTACATCCACAGAAGCGGCAACAAGGGCCTCAAGCCTCTCACGCATATCCTGTCCCACGCCTATTCCGGCGCCTACCCTCAACCGGCCCAGCGTATCCTTGCAGGCATTTGGATATTTTTTTATCTTTTCGATATCCTTGATTGTTATAAGACCCCTTAGCTTTCCTTCTTCGTCCACAACAAGGAGCTTTTCAATACGCCTTTTATGCAGTATGGCCTTGGACTCCTCCAGTGTTATACCCATCTTTGCGGTAGCCAGATTTTCCTTGGTCATCACCGCGCTTACGGGTTGGTCAAGATTATTCTCGAATCTTAGATCTCTGTTGGTTATTATTCCGAGAAGATTGCCATCATCCACGACAGGAACTCCGGATATCCTGTACCTCTCCATTATCTCAAGGACCTCGGATATCTTTCGCGTAGGACCTATTGTAATAGGATCCACTATCATCCCGCTTTCTGATTTCTTTACCTTCTCAACCTCGAGTACCTGCTTTTCTATCGGCATATTTTTGTGGATGAAGCCGAGTCCGCCCTGTCTGGCGATCGTGATGGCCGTATCTGCCTCAGTAACGGTATCCATGGCCGCGCTCACAAGAGGTATGCTGAGAGCTATGTTCCTGGAAACTCTGGTGCTGACGTCCACTTCTAAAGGCAATATCCTGGAATGGGCGGGAATGAGGAGAAGATCATCAAATGTCAAGCCGTAGGTAATGGAATTATCGTTCATATCGTTTCCCTCCATGGGATTCCAGTATAAGTCCGTCAAGAAGATCAGACATGCTCACGCTGATACTATTTTTATCCAATAAGCGAAAAAGGGTGGATACGATAGCAGCTCCTGCTATTATCACTTCAGCCCTTTGCGCATCCAGGCCCTTATAAGAGATAAGCTTCTCAAGCCTCATCGAGGCGAACTCCTCAAGCATTCCATCAACCCTGATTCTTTCAAGTGGAAGGCAATTTACTGACTCTCTGCTTATTTGTGAAATATTAAGACCTTTATTGATACAAGCAAGAGCAACTACAGTTCCGCCTGTTCCGATAACAGGTGGAACCGTGCTCTTGCGCAATTTCATATGTCCAAGGGCTTTGGACACGCATTCTTCAACGTAGCTCTCTATCATTTCTACGGATCTCCTGTCTGGAGGATCCTCTGTAATAAATCTTCTTTTCATCCGCATAGCGCCTATTGGAAGTGAAGTAGTCTCGCTCCTGCCTTCCGCTTGTAGGTAGAATTCGGTTGAGCCTCCTCCAAGATCAAAAAGAAAAAATGGATCATCTCCGAGACCAAGGGCGCTTGCCACCCCCTTCGCCGAGAGCCGCGCCTCTTCTTCACCGCTTATCGTCTCTATCCTGATTCCGGTTCTCTTAGACACCAAGTCCAGAAACTCTTCTCTGTTGGATGCCTCCCTCAGAATCCCTGTTCCAACGGCCCGCACTGAACAGACATCAAAGCCGAATATAATCTCACTGAAGGCCTTTATAGCAAGAACCGTGCGCTCCAATGCGGCATCGCCTAAAACCACATCTCCTTCATTGCACCAGGCCTCTCCCAGCCTTATGTAATTTCTCGATCCGGCAATATCCTTGATACGCATTGAGTCAGCATCCACAGTCGCGATAAGGAGTCGAGCCGTATGGGTCCCAATGTCAATTGCCGCGAAGATGTTCTTCATAGGGGTCAGATTCCTATCAGACACCCGGGTAATTTTCAAGTCAAAAGGGTCTAAAGGCCAGCCAAAATATACAAAGGCCTAGAGTCTATGTACCTATACCAGCGTTTTATAACTTACTGGCATAACGTTAAAAAGTCCCCGCCTGCAGCGTTTTGTTCACTTCATGCCATTGCGGAGTACCTATCTAGTGTCCATCCGGAAATGGCTATTTTCACCGATTTCGGCGTTGGGCTCAAATTTTAATCCTCGAAATACGTCTATGTATTCCTGTGGTTAAAATTATCGCCCGCCTTGAACTCGACGAAACTATCTCATTTCCGGATGGACACTA
>Ga0210049_1000089_pt1 | contig 59472 bp, 52 predicted proteins | sample CryGeyCG2014_300_2_FD_183964 | JGI IMG/M metagenome (GOLD analysis project Ga0210049, IMG submission 183964) | Groundwater microbial communities from aquifer - Crystal Geyser CG06_land_8/20/14_3.00 (SPAdes) (version 2) | ecosystem: Environmental > Aquatic > Deep subsurface > Groundwater | place... | reverse complement strand
GCCTCCTCCCGCCGGGACCTTTGCGGGTGCTACAATTGCCCTCTTTCTGGAGATTGCCTTTGCTTTGGCCTGCAGATCATCCTCATCCAGGAGCATCCTGGGATCAACCTTCATTGACTCAGGCTCCGCGATGTGCTCAAAGCATACATCGAAGGCCGCGCGCATAGCCTCCACCTGGAGGTGAATGCTCTCCGGACTGTCCGGATGCATGCCCTCGACCCCGAGATGTGCTAATATCCCCAGTGCGATAAGGGCTGAGATCCCCTGGCAGTTTGGCGGAAGCTCATGCACCACGGCCCCGGCAAAATCCATGGAGAGGGTCTCAACCGACTCGGATCTGTGGAATGAAAGATCATCCATCGTGATGGCCCCGCCCGTTTCCCTTGCAAAGGCTGCGATTCTCTCGGCGATTTTTCCTCGGTAAAAACTCTCGCCCCTCGTCTCTGCTATCTCAGTAAGGGTCTTTGCCTGATCCGGGCATCTGAAGACCTCGCCTGCCCGCGGCGCCCTCCCATGCGGGAGGAACGTCTCAGCAAAAGCAGGGAAGGCCTTGTATCGAGCGGGCGCTTCCGCCCATATCCCGGCCACCCTCGGAGTGACGATGAAGCCCTCTGCCGCATACCTTATCGCGCTATCAAAAAGTCTCTCAAACGGAAGTTTTCCGAATTGCTTGGATAAATCCGCCCATGCCTTGACAGCCCCGGGCACAGTCACCGTGTCCCAGCCGAGATCCGGCATCCTTTTCAGGCCCTTGAACCTGCCGTCGTCCCATGCCTCAGGCGCCCTGCCTGAGCCGTTTATCCCTTGGAGGCGCTTTCCGTCCCAAATGATTGCAAAGAGATCTCCGCCGATCCCCATCCCCGTAGGCTCGACAACCGCAAGGGTGATAGCCGCGGAAAGCGCCGCATCCACGGCGTTTCCGCCTATTCGCAGCATCTCGAGCCCGGCCTGGGCTGCCAGGGGCTGAGAAGTCGCGACCACATCAGCGGCAAAAACCGGCATCCGCTGAGATGGGTATAAGCAGCTCGAAGAAAAGTCTATCCTATTGTCCATAGCAACCGCCATACATTTTCTATCATTTGACTTGCGGCAATAAAGCCGGGAACTTCTTTTCTGCCTTGATTTGTGAAAACCTTTCCCTGGCCTCGATGATGGCCTCATGAAGCTTGCGTTTCAGCAGGCCGCCCAGTGCTTAGTGCTCTGTCAAGACGGCCTGTAATTGGACCATAACAGAAAAGGGAAATGATATCATCATCGGCGTCGTCATCCCGGCGTGGGCCGCGCAAGGGCCGCGGGCGGGCACAATTTCGCTATGAATAACCCTTCACTCACGGAGTCAGTAGGCATCAATAAAAACCAAAAACCGCCCCAAAGTGTAACTTAACTTTATAAAAAAAATGTCTTGACAAGTGGGCCACCTTAGACTCGATTTTCATATAAACCGCCGGGCTGGATTTGAGAACAAATCCGCATTGCTTTTGCAATGGAAATCTACAAGAAGCAGAGGCATTTTTCCAGGATACATTTTCGGCCTGTAGGGTAAGGGGGTAATGGCCCTGCACTATTCATGTGGGGATTAATTCCTGAAGAGCCGGGGTGGGAAATATTGTTTGACTGACCGCGAGGATATTAACCCTACAACGCAACTTGCCACTCCGTCATTCCGGCGAAGGCCGGAATCCAGCCAGGCTGAGATGCAAGATGGCTTATTTTTGGTTCGGTGCTTAATAAGGGGTCCTGGATACCGGATCACGTCCGGCATGACAGGATGCAAAATAGGGTGATCTCGGTAACATTCGTTGTAGGGTTAAGTATAGTTAAAATCTATAGTTTCGCAGTGCCCTTCAATCACGCGAGGAGGCAGTATGAAACAACCGGCAATGCCCGACTCACGAGGCCGACCCAAGTGGTTTAGATTCATAAAACCTGTCATATTCATTTCCGCCGGGATCGTCCTTGCTTTTCCCATATTCAGCATCTCCTACTACACGATGGTCAGGACATCCACTCCACAGTTCTGCACCACGTGTCATGAGATAAGGTTCGCCTACAACACCTGGAAGACATCCAGCCACGCAAACAACAAAAAAGGTTTTGTGGCAGACTGCATGGACTGCCATCTTCCCGCCCCTCATGATACCTTCAACTTTTTTTATGCTAAAACGGCCCACGGCATAAAGGACATCATCGTTCATTTCACGCAGGATGAGTATGATCATTCGATGAACCGTGAGGCGGCATACGCTTCCTTCAAAAACCAGCAATGCCAGAAATGCCACCGTAATATCCTTTACATCTCACAGAAGAGGGGCGCTATGATGGCCCACAGGGACGTTGTCTATGCCAGGGTCGGCTACGAAAAAAAATGCGTTGATTGCCACAGAGATTTGGTTCACAACGCGAGGGATCTTTACCAGTTTAAGGAGTTATAGAGCGGCCTCGCGTCTGCAGGGGAGTATTTTTGGATAGGGATAGCCATTTTTCTTTATTACTTCAGTAAACGGGAGGTTGCCATGAAAAGGTCTGCCGCGATGGGGGGAGTGGTTTTCTTGATTGCCTTGATTTCCGGGTTTTGCGTCTTTGCCCAGACGGCGCCGAATCAGCCCAAGGAAAAGGAATTCAGGATAGAGCGCAGCATGCCCAAGGAGGCGGTAGCCTGCATCGAGTGCCACAAGAGGGAACAGCCCGGCATCTTTGCGGACTGGGCCCACAGCAGGCATGCAAGCGCCAATATCACCTGCCTGGATTGCCACAGGGCCGAGGAATTCGATCCTGATGTGAGCAAAGATCATTACAAACAGTATGAGCGCTCTGACAGCAAATACGGCCAAAAGGAATACAGGGTGCCAGTAGCCGCCGCCGTAACCCCGAAGGACTGCTCAAGATGCCATCCTGATGAAGCGAGGCAGTACAGCCTGAGCAAGCATTCAAATACACTTGAGATAATCTGGAAGATAGATCCCTGGCTTCAGAAAGGGATGAACAGCGATTTTGAGCGGCTCTCAGGGTGTTATGTCTGTCACGGAACGGTACTCAAGGTGGAGGATGGAAAACTCAGTGCCGATACGTGGCCGAATACCGGTGTAGGGAGGATCAACCTTGATGGGAGCAGGGGAAGCTGCACAAGCTGCCACACCAGGCACCGCTTCGCCGTAATGGAGGCGAGAAAACCTGAGGCCTGCGGCCAGTGCCATCTGGGGCCGGATCACCCGCAGATAGAGATATATATGGAATCCAAACACGGGGACATCTATACGGCCTTCGGAAAGGACTACAACTGGAACGTAGCTCCAGGAACTTGGACTCCGGGAGTGGATTACCGGGCTCCCACCTGCGCAGGATGCCACATGTCGGGCTCGGGGAGCGTCTTGACCTCTCATGACGTAACCGAGCGCCTTGCCTGGGAGACCCAGGCTCCCCTTACTGTGAGACCTTCTGAATTCAAGCCGTTCCCTGCAAAGACGAACCATGACACGGAAAGGGATAAGATGAAGGCAGTCTGTATGCAGTGCCACGGCAAGATATGGACGGACGGCCATTTCAGCAAACTCGACCGGGTGATAAAGGAATACGATGAGGTCTATTACAAACCGGCCAAAAAGATGCTCGATGAGCTTTATTCCAAGGGGCTTCTGGACGCAAAGAAGTATTTTGATGAAAGACCGGAGGTGGAGTTCTATGAGCTGTGGCATCACGAGGGGAGGCGCGCCCGCTTCGGCGCGGCCATGATGGCCCCTGACTATGCATGGTGGCACGGATTTTATGAGTGCAAGAAGCGATATGCGGGCTTCATGCAAGAGGCAAAGGAGATGATCGAAAATAACAAGAAGGCCTATGTAACGGTTGATTTTCCCAACGCCAAAGGAAATACGGTAGTGCCTCCCGAGGCCGCCCCAAAAGCCCGCTGATCCCACAGATTGTATCCAATCGGCGCCCCGCTCAGGGGGCGCTGATTGGGAGGCCGGTATGGGAGGCGCCAGGGCTTAGATGCTTTTCAAGTTCTGCTATCTTCTCTTCAAGGGCCTCCATCCGGTTGGTCATCAATCGAAAGGCCTCGGCTATGGGGTCCGGGAGTTTGTTGTCAGTCAGGTTCTTCAAGTCTTTATAAGAAAATCCTAGCCCGAGTCTTGCGGGAACACCAACTGCAATGGCCCTGGGCGGAACGTCGCTCAGTACCAGGGAGGCGGCCCCGATACGCGCCTCATCACCTATGGTTATGGGGCCCAGCACTATTGCGCCCGCGCCTACCATCACACGGTTTCCTATGGTCGGATGCCTTTTTTCCTTCTTGAGCGATACCCCTCCCAGAACGACTCCCTGGTAGATATTTACGTCGTCTCCGATCTCGGAGGTTTCGCCAATGACGACCCCGGCGCCGTGATCAATGAAAAACCGGCGCCCTATACCGGCCCCAGGGTGTATCTCGATCCCCGTAAAAAACCGGCTTATGTGGGAGATGAGCCGGGCGATGAAAAAAAACCGTTTTTTCCAGAGAGCGTTGGCCAACCGGTGCATCCATACGGCATGAAGCCCGGGATAGCAAGTGATGACCTCAAGGGTGCTCCTTGCAGCAGGGTCCTTATCAAAGACCGTCCGAATGTCTTCCCGTATAGTGGAAAATATAGTCATGGTCTCACCGCCTTTGGGCCCCGCCTGCAAGTTATGAAGCAGCGGCGGACGCTGAAAAGAGAGGTGTTGAAAGATAACGTTCACCAGCATCTGGGAGAACCACTACGATGGTTTGACCCTCATATTCCTTTAGACGGGCCAGCCGAAGGGCAACAGCTACGGCCGCTCCGCATGAAATGCCCGCAAGGATTCCTTCTTCAAACGCAAGACGCCTGCCGTATTCAAAGGCCTCCTCGCTGCTGACCTGTTCTACCATATCCACAAGGGGAAGATCGAGGGTCTCGGGGATAAAACCCGCCCCTATCCCCTGAATCTTGTGGGGCCCAGGGACAAGCTCTTTTCCTGCCAGTTTCTGGGATATTACCGGGCTTTCCGCAGGCTCAACCGCTACCGAGATTATGGGTTTTCCCATGGTCTGCTTGATGTAGCGGGATATGCCGGTGATGGTTCCCCCTGTTCCCACGCCGCAGACAAGGACATCTATTTCTCCGTCCGTGTCATTCCAGATTTCAGGCCCTGTGGTCTTTTCATGGATGGCAGGATTGGCCGGGTTCTTGAACTGCTGGGGAATAAAATACCGGCTGGGGTCAGATGCGGCGATCTCCTCTGCCCGTGCTATTGCGCCTTTCATTCCTTCGGCCCCCGGCGTAAGCAAAACTCTGGCCCCCAGGGCCGCAAGAACGAGGCGACGTTCCATGCTCATGGTATCGGGCATGGTCAGGGTGAGAGCATACCCTCTTGCGGCCGCAACAAAGGCCAGGGCGATGCCGGTATTGCCGCTGGTAGGTTCTATTATTTCGACCCCCGGCTTAAGCAATCCGCGCTTTTCAGCATCCCAGATCATGGAGGCGCCTATGCGGCACTTAACAGAATAGGCCGGATTCCTTCCCTCAATCTTGGCAAGGACGGTGGCCCCTGCGCCGCGTGTTATATTGTTGAGTCTCACAAGCGGCGTATTGCCGATGGACTCTGAATTGTCGTTGTATATCCTCTTCATTTTATTTCTCCTCTCCGGTAAGTAGATAAACGGCTTTTCGGGCGAAAAGATTGGGACAACAGGCAAGGGTCCCGCGGTCGCCGAGAAAGGCCGCCTTCAGGACCCTTAGACCCTCACTCCTGCAAAAGTCTTCGAAATCCCTGATACTGAAAAACCTTACATTGGGCGTATCGTGCCAGAGGTGTGGAAGGGCATTTGTCACAGGCGTCTTACCCCTGAAAAAAAGGGTCAAGCGGGTGCTGATATGTGCGAAATTGGGAAACCCCACTATCACTCTCCGCCCCACCCTGAGCGATTCGGCCATTATGAACCCCACGTTTTTCACCTCCTGGATGCTCTGATTGAGGACCACGCAGTCAAATGAGCCTGCGGGGTAATCCGCGAGACCGCTTTCTATATCTCCATGGAATACCGTGAGTCCCCTTTCCACGCAACGATGAACTGCCTCGGCGTCCAGTTCTATCCCTTGCACGGAGGCTTTTTTCACTTGAATCAGGAGGGTCATTAGGTCACCGTTTGCGCATCCGAGGTCAAGGACGCTCTCTCCTTCCTTAACCATGTCGCAGATGATTCGATGGTCGCTCCTTTCCTTTAACTCTTCAGCCCTCCTCATGAAATTATACCCTGTGCCGCTCTGAAGGCTGAAAGATCAAGGCGCGTCCGCAAGAGTGGGTGATGAGACAGGTTTTCACTTCGGCCTTCGGGCGTGCTCCGTAGGAAGTTTCTTATCAGACGCGTCTCTTCCTCTACCTCCAGTAAAAAGGCGTCGTGGCCCCATGAGGATTTTAATTCACAGTAGCTTGCTTCAATATGCCTTGCCTTGAGAGCCCGGACGATCTCGCGGGACTGCGCCGTAGGATAAAGCCAGTCCGAGGTAAAGGATATGACCAGAAACCTGGTTTTGATCCCCTGTTTTCCTGGGAGAAAGCGATCCTTCGAGAGGTCAAAGTAGTCCATTGCCTTTGTGATATACAGATAGGAGTTGGCATCGAAACGATTCACGAAGCTCTCACCCCTGTATCTAAGATATCCCTCCACCTCGAAGTCATCCTCCAGGGAAAAACCGTACCCTCCGTTTTTGAGCCTACGGGAAAACTTGGCCTCCATGGATGAATCGCTCATGAAGGTGATGTGGCCTATCATGCGTGCTACGGAAAGACCGCTCCGCGGCTGGCCGTATTCATAATAGTCACCGTCGCGCCAGGCCGCATCCCCCATGATGGACCGGCGGACGACCTCGTTAAAGGCGATCTGTTGCGGAGAGTGCCTGAGAGTGGTTGCTATCGGAATGGCGTATCTCACCATCTCCGGGTAGGAGGAAACCCACTGGAGAACCTGCATTCCTCCCATGGAGCCGCCTACAACCGCGTGGAGTTGTTCGATGCCAAGGAAGGCTACAAGCTGCCTCTGTGCATTTACCATGTCGGCTATGGTGATGACAGGGAACTCCAGGGCGTAGGGTCTTCCGGTAGCTGGATCTGTGGATGCAGGCCCCGTACTTCCCTTGCAACCTCCAATGACATTGCTGCAGATGACAAAATACCGCTCGGTGTCAAACGCCTTTCCAGGTCCTATCATGGAATCCCACCATCCTGGATTCTTATCCTCCTTGTGAAGGCCCGCCGCGTGGGCGTCTCCTGAAAGGGCGTGGCATACGAGGATGGCGTTTGACCTGTCGCTATTGAGCCTCCCGTATGTCTCATAAGCGAGTGTGACAGGGCCGAGTCTGCGGCCTGATTCAAGGGAGAAGCCCTCCGGCGCATGGGCGAAGGTAAATGATTTTGTCTCGACAAACTTTGGGCTATCGCTATCCATTTCTATATCCTCCCCAGAGCCTGTTCGATGTCGGAGACGATATCGTCAATGTGCTCGATTCCCACGGAGAGGCGTATGAAATCAGGCGTTACACCGGTAGCCCTCTGTTCCTCCTCCGACAACTGCTGGTGTGTGGTCGTGGCAGGGTGGATCGCCAGGGTCTTGGCATCCCCGATGTTTGCAAGGTGAGATATCAGCCCCAGCGATTCTATAAAGGTCTTTCCCGCCTTTATCCCTCCCTTGACGCCGAATCCGATGACTGCGCCAGCGCCTTTGGGCAGGTATTTCTTTGCCCGCTCATATTCCGGGCTATCGTTAAGACCGGGATAGTTCACCCACTCCACCTTCGGGTGCCCTTGGAGATATTGGGCGACCGCCAGGGCGTTTTCCGCGTGCCTGGGCATCCTGAGATGAAGCGTCTCAAGCCCCTGGAGGAAAAGAAATGCGTTGAAAGGTGAAAGCGCGGGGCCGAGGTCCCTCAGGAGTGTGACGCGGGCCTTCACGATATAGGCGATGTTTCCAATGGGTTTTAGGGCCTCCACGAAATTGAGCCCGTGATAACTGGGCTCCGGATCCGCTATGAGTGGAAATTTTCCGTTCGTCCAGTCGAATCTTCCCGAATCAACTATCGCCCCGCCAATGGATGTTCCGTGGCCCCCGATGAATTTGGTGGCTGAATAGACCACGATGTCAACCCCGTATTCCATGGGACGCAGGAGATAGGGGGAGACGGTATTGTCCAGTATGAAAGGAATCCCGTTGCGGTGGGCTGTCTCAGCGATACCCTCGAGATCGGCCACATCCAGTTTGGGATTTCCGATTGACTCGCAATAGACTGCCCTGGTTCGTTGCGTGACGGCCTTTTCAAGGGCTTGAAGATCGTTTGATTTGACGAATCGCACCTTGATGCCGAGTCTGGGGAAGGTGTAGTGGAAAAGCGTGTAGGTCCCGCCGTAGAGGTTGTCGGCAGAGACGATCTCATCTCCTGCCCGGGCGATATTCAGAAGGGCCAGGGTTATGGCCGACTGGCCGCTTGCCACTGCAAGTGCGCCTGCTCCCCCCTCTATCAGAGAAAGTCTTTTTTCAAGCACCTCGGTGGTCGGGTTCGTCATCCTGGTATAGATGTTTCCGAATTCCTTCAGAGCAAAAAGACCGGCCGCATGCTCCGTATCCCTGAACTGGTAAGATGTGGTCTGGTATATGGGGACGGCCCTTGCTCCAGTTGCGGGATCAGGCTCCTGCCCGCCGTGAACAGCTAAAGTTTCTATATGTAGAGAACCATCATTTCTCTTCATCTCTGATCTCCTTTATATGAAAATGCCCCTTTTCTGTATCCCTCCCCTCGACGGGGAAGGGAGGGGTGGGGGTGATTTTCATCTTTCGTTGTGCCCTGCCCGGGCATGGGGGTTAATTAATCCTGTAGTAGGGAATCTTTGGTGCATTAAGGCGGGCGCTTCGGACTAACAGATGCGGTCTTTTCCGCTTGGGATGCTCAGCCGGTCTTTACAGTACCGGGGAACCATAGTCGGATGCGCCTGCCACGGGATTGCCGGGCCTTCGGCCGTGCGTGCCGCCGAGATCGAACACATCCGACATCGGAGGGCCTGTGAAAGGATCTCCGATGAAACTCCCCCATCATTAGATAAAACGAAAAGATTCTTCATGTAGATATAGCTCTTATCTCTCTTACGGCGGTGCCCTCCCGTTACCACCCTTCGGCAAAGGTGGGCATGCAATATATTCACTAAGACTTTATATGAAAATCCCCCTTCGCTTCACTCCTCCCCCTTGACGGGGGAGGGAGGGGTGGGGGTGATTTTCATCCTTCGTTTTGCCCCACCAGGGCATGAGGGTTAGTTGAGCCGTCAACTCCGGCTTTCTTTTTGCTTCGGAGGGACATCTTTTTCTTCTTTACGGATTCTTCAACCAGGGATCCCAGGGATACTTCCCCCAGGGTCTCTGATATCTTTTCTCCCAGCCTCCGCCATACATCCCTGGTTGCACATATCTCGGTTCTCGGACATGCGGAGGGCTTCCGCACGCAGTCAACCAGACAGGATTCACCCTCAAGGACGTCAACGACCTCTTTAAGGGATATCTTCTCCGGCTCCCTTGCGAGATGATATCCACCGTAGGCGCCCCTCGTAGAAAGAAGCAGCCCGGCTGAGCGGAGAGGTATTACAATCAGGCTTAAATATTTCTCTGATATTCCCTGCTCCTCCGCGATATCCTTTAAAAACGCAGGCCCTTGACCGAATTTCTCGGCAAGCGAAACCATGAATCTCACCCCATAACGGGCCCTCGTAGAAAGCTTCATAAAAATACTTCCATCCCTATTATTACTATCATATTGGTAGTAATTAAATTTTTTTTGGCCCTTGTCAAGGATTATTTTTAGGCAGGTAGTCTCATGGGGCGTACCAGGACAAAAAACCATTGACACCCATTGCCACGCTATTTTAGTATGCAAAACGGTATTTCGCTATGCAAAATAATTTGGAGTCACGATATCATATCCATTCGCTGGCAAAGGGCCTGAATGTCCTTGAGGCACTTGGCCAGGCGCGTAGGACCATGACGCTCAGCGAGATTTCGGAGCGCCTGGGCTTTTCCATGTCCACGGCCTACCGTTTCCTGCATACGCTTGAGAGTCTGGGATTTGTGGAAAAAATGGCTGATCACAAGGCCTATAGAATCACGCCCAAGGTCCTGGGACTTGGTTACGGGGCATTCAGCTCTTCGGATTTGTGGCAGAAGGCCCATCCTTATCTCGTAAATGCAAGCAGAGAATATGGCGAAACCTTTAATGTTGCCATCCTGGATGGAGGAGACATTCTCTACATAGACAGGGTGAAAACCAAGCAGATACTTACAATTGATCTTGAGATAGGCTCAAAGCTTCCGGCCTATTGCACATCTATGGGAAGGGTGCTTCTGGCGGGCCTGCCGCGGAGCGAGGCAAGGCGGATACTTAAGTCCTCAAGGCTTGAAAAGCTTACTCCCAGAACGATTGCTTCAGCACTCGATATAGAGGCGGTGCTGGATGTGGTAGCCCGAAAAGGCTACGCAATAAACGACGGTGAGATGGCCCTGGAACTAAGATCAGTGGCCGCGCCTGTCAGGGACGGCACAGGTAAGGTAGTAGCGGCGCTCAATATGGCGGTTCGGGCCTCTGAGTATGCGAGGGAGAGGATAGACGGGGAGCTGGCGCCCGTGGTCAAGGGGATAGCCTTAAAGATATCGGCAAGCATGGGCTATTTCAGGGAGAATAAAGATGAGGGAAAGTAACGTTTTTCACCGAAGGCTGGACAGGGAGCTTCCGAGGGCGGTAAAGGCCGAAGGGGTTTACATATACGACGAAGATGGAAAGCGATATCTGGACGCAAGCGGAGGGCCTATATGCGTGAATGTGGGGCACGGACGCTCAGAGATAGCCGAGGCGGTTTTCAGGCAGATGAAGGAGGTGGCCTATGTCCACGGCACCATGTTTACATCCGCGCCTGTTGAGGAACTCGCCTCAGCCCTGGCCAGGCATGCCCCCGAAGGCATTGACCGCTTCTATTTCTGCTCCGGTGGAAGCGAAGCGGTTGAGGCAGCGGTTAAGCTCGCCAGGCAGATCCATGTGGCCATGGGAAGACCGGAAAGATACAGGCTCATTTCAAGGTGGCAGTCCTATCACGGGGCCACCATGGGCGCCCTTTCATATACCGGAAAGCCCGGTATGCGCGCCCATTTCCTCCCCATGCTCGGGGATGTGGTGCACATCCCGCCGCCTTACTGCCTGAGGTGCTTTTACGGCCTGAATTATCCTGCCTGCGGTCTTCGCTGCGCCCATGCGCTGGAGGATGCAATACTCCTTGAGGGGGGCCACACGATTTCGGCATTTCTGGCCGAGACCGTAAGCGGGGCAACCCTGGGAGCGGTCGTGCCTCCTGCTGGCTACTACGATGTCATAGCCGAGATATGCAAGGAATACGGAATCCTTCTCATTCTGGATGAGGTGATGAGCGGCATGGGCAGGACCGGAAGATGGTTCGGCCTTGAGCATTTCAAGGTCAAGCCCGACCTTCTCATCATGGGCAAGGGCCTCGGAGGAGGTTATTTTCCCATCTCGGCGGTAGGATGCCGAGGCGAACACATTGAGGCCATAAGGGAGCGCTGCGGCAACTTCAGCCATGGGCATACCTATTCCCATCACGCGGTTGCGGCCGCCGCGGGCCTTGAGGTTGTAAGGATCATGGAAAGGGAGGATCTTGTTTCCGAGGCGGACAGGAAGGGAAGGATACTGGGAGAACTTCTTGAATCTCTCAAGGATCATCCCAATGTCGGTGATACGCGGGGCATAGGGCTTATGAGGGCAGTGGAGATCGTTGCCGACAAGAAGACCCTCAAGCCTTTTCCACGCAGCGCTAAGACCGCCGAAAGGCTATATCTGCATCTGCTGGATTCGGGAATACTGACATACACCTGCGCGGGCTTTGCAGGCGGTGACGGGGACGCCTTGATGCTGGGGCCTCCCTATATCATCAAGGAAGATGAGCTTAAAGATATTGTTGACGGCATAAGAAAGGCGCTTGATAAGGTTTTATATGAAAATACATCGTCATAGCGGCGTAGGCCGGTATCCAGTCATTTATACCTGGATTTCGGATCAAGTCCTGAATGACATGCGGCATTTTCATATTTCGTTGTGCCCCAAAAGGATATGAGGGTTTATATGAAAATGCCCATTCCCTTTATCCCTCCCCCTCGACGGGGGAGGGAGGGGTAGGGGTGATTTTCATGTTTCGTTGTGCCCTATACGGGCATGACGGTTAGCTGTATGATTTCAAGAATCCGGGGTAGGTGCGGCTTAAGCCGCACAGGAACCATGCGGCGTTACCGCCTGTGTCTCAGGCGGCGTTTATCAGATTGAACAATTAGAGGAGGGTAAACAATGCGAAAGGGTTTATTGGTTTCCGGGTTGAGTTTGACGATGTCCTTGGTGTTTTTCCTTGTCTTTGGTATCGCCCCTGTAATGGCTGATACGGTCAAGGTAGGCGTGGTGGGGCCCCGCACGGGGACCGCCGCAGCGACAGGAAAGGCCTTCGAGGAAGGCATCAAGCTGGCCGTAGCCTATGTAAACAGCAAAGGCGGGGTCATGGGAAAACAACTGGAAATAGTATTTGAGGATACGGCAGGTGCTCCGGACAAGGCCGCAAGCGGGTTTGAGCGGCTGGTAATCAAGGACAAGGTGGCCATGGTACTGGGCGAGAGCCACTCTTCCTCGGCTCTGGCGGAGATAGAGGTTGCAAACAGGCTCAAGGTTCCTTTTATCGTAGCGGAGGCATGGGCCGATCCTATCACTGCTAAAAACTATAAGTATGTCTTCAGGGCAGGGCCATCCAATTCAGGAGTGGTAAACGAGACCATTGCCAAGTGGGTGGTGCATGAGAAGTTTAAGAAGGCCTTTATCGTCGCCGAGAATACGGACTGGGGCCTTGGGATAGCGGAACTTACCAAAAAGGCCCTGGAAAAGGCAGGGGTCAAGTATGACTCGCTTGTCACCGAAAGGCAGAGCCAGGATCATTATACGGAGCTTTCAAAGATAAAGGCATTTGATCCGGATGTGGTGCTGGCCTATGTTTACGGCACCGGTCTTCACTATTTTGTGGCCCAGGCAGGAGAGACTAAACTCACCCCTAAGGCGGTCATCCTGGACGGCGCCGGTCCTCCGAGCCTCTGGCCGGATTTCTGGAAAAACGTGGGCGATTACGGAAACCTTGAGTGCTTCGTCTCATCCATGCACGAGAAGGTGGAGCTTACCAAGCTTGCGACCTATTTCAGGGAGGCTTACACGAAGGAATTCGGAACCGCTCCTACCGATTATAAGTCGCGCTCCATTTTCGATGCGGTTCTTATAGCAGCCGATGCTGTAAACAGGGCCAAATCCACCGATGCGGACAAACTGGTGGATGCCCTTGAGAAGACAAACCTTCTTGTTACAAGGGGCATGGTAAAGTTCGGAACCCAGATGGGCGGTCCGGAATACCATCAGTGGATGCCTCCCATGCTGATAGTGCAATGGCAGGACAAGATTCAGACGGTGCTGTATCCGACGGAAGGGGCTACAGGAAAGCTCAAGAAGTAGATCATCGGAGATAACGGGATAACAAATACGGTGAGGATGTGACTTCCCTTGCGATAATGAACGGAGTGGTGATCGGGGTGATATATGCCCTGGCGGCCCTCGGGGTTTCCCTTGTGGTGGGGATCATGAATGTGATCAACTTCGCCCACGGGGAGTTATACATCCTTGCCGGTTATTTCAGCTTTCTGTTTGCCGATGCCTTGGGCTGGAATATGTATCTTTCCTTGGCAGTGGCCGTGTTCCTGGTTTTCCTCTTTGGCATTTTTATAGAATATATCCTGATTCGTCCCACCTACGGAAACGAGATGTATTCCCTGATCCTGACCTTCATTTTATCCATCGTGCTTCAGAACGCCTACCTGCTTATATTCGGGCCGTACCCTAACAAGCCTCCGACCTGGATTAAGGGAGCTACCGAGGTCTTCGGCCTCTTTTTCTACGGCAATCAGAGACTGGCCGCCCTGGTGGTGGGAGCGTTTGTGATCACAGCAGTTTTTCTCGTGATCAAGCTGACATGGTTTGGAAAGATAGTGAGGGCTGCGAGCCAGGACAGGGAGATGGCAGAACTAAACGGAGTAAACACGCTTTACCTTAATATGCTGAGCTTCGGTCTGGGATGCGCACTGGCAGGAGCGGCAGGAGTGATACTGGCGCCCGTTTTTCCCGTCACCCCAACAGCGGGTGTGCAGGTGGCGCTCACGGCCTTCGTGGTAGTGGTCCTGGGCGGTATGGGCTCGCTTTGGGGCTGTGTGGTCGGAGGACTGGTTCTCGGCCTCGTGGAAAACCTGGGCGCGGCATTCCTGTCAACAGGATACAAGCATATTTTTGGTTTCATCATCCTGATTCTTGTCTTGCTCATACGGCCAGCGGGGCTTTTTGGCAGGAAGGAGATATGAGGCATCGCCATGAGGTCTGCCCGTGAAGGATAAGCGCGTATATGCGGCCATCGTCGTGGCCCTGGCCTGCCTTTTGCCGCTGGGGCTGGACGAATATAAGCTCCACGTGGTTATCAACTCGCTTTTTTACGTGATGATGGCCTCTAGCTGGAACCTCCTTGCGGGTTATACGGGACAGGTCTCATTCGCCCACGCGGCCTTTGCGGGGATAGGGGCCTACACATCAGGCATACTCTCGGTGAAGGCGGGATTTAATCCATGGGCGGGGATAGTAATAGGAATGGCCGCGGCAGGATTTGTGGGATTCCTGGTCGGCGTTTTGTGCCTCAGGATGGGCGGCATCTATCTGTCCTTGACGACACTTGGTTTTTCAGAGATCCTTCGCATCATAATAACAAACGAATATGAGATCACAAGGGGGACCATGGGTCTCCAGGTGCCGGCCTTGATGCCCGTGTACTCGAAGACCGCTTATTTCTACATAATGCTCGGAGCAGCCGTCTTAAGTCTCATTGTGATCTACAAGATGATCTATTCGGATACGGGGCTTAATTTCAGGGCGGTTCAAAACGACGAGAAGGCCGCCTCCTCCCTTGGCGTGGACGTCGTGCGTATAAGGGTCATGGCCTTTACGGTGTCAAGCATACTGGCCGGTATGGCGGGAGGCTTCTATGGTCATTATCTCCTTCTCATCACTCCCGAGATACCGTCCCTTGACCAGCAGTTTCTTGTCCTTTCAATGGCCGTCATAGGAGGGCTGGGTTCATTTGTGGGCCCCATCCTGGGAGCCTTCACCCTGGAGATACTCGCCGAATACATAAGGGGTTACGGTCAATACCATGTGCTGGTCTTCGGCCTTGTGGCACTTGCCATGGCCCGTTTCTCTCCCAGGGGGGTGATGGGTATTGTTTCGGATTATAAGAGACGCCGGAATCAGAGCCTGATTGCTGCAGGTGAATTAAGAGGTTAGGAGAAGGGGACTTGGCCTTACTTGACTGCGTTCAAATGAGCAAGAGATTTGGAGGGGTGCCGGCCCTGCAGGATGTCTCTTTTTCTCTGAATAAGGGCGAGATAGTGGGTCTGATAGGTCCCAACGGAGCGGGGAAGACTACACTCTTCAACCTGGTTGCAGGTGCCATAAAGCCGACTGAAGGAAGAGTCTTTTTGAAAGAGATTGATATAACCGGGCTGCCTGCTCATCGCATATGCCGTTTCGGAATAGGACGGACCTTTCAGGTGACAAGGCCTTTTGCAGAACTCACCTGCCTTGAAAATGTCGGTGTGGCTATCATCAACCGCCCTAGGAAACTCAAAGGCGAAAGCTGGAGGGAAAAAGGCATGGAATATCTAGAGCAGGTGGGGCTCCTGCAAGAGGCGCAGACGAGGGCTGGAGATCTCAATCTTATAGCAAAGAAAAAGCTCGAGATGGCAAGGGCCCTTGCCTCCAATCCTGAAATCCTCCTTCTGGATGAAGTCCTGGGAGGTCTGAACACTCAGGAAATAGGCCAGGCGGTTTCCATCATAAAAGGGCTCAGAGACGCGCTTGGAATAACGCTCTTGTGGATCGAGCATATCATGGGGGCAATCATGGGCGCAGCGGACAGGATTATTCTTCTTGATCAGGGAAGAAAATTGCTGGAAGGCACTCCGGCCGAGGTTGTGCGGGATGAAAGGGCCATAAGGGCCTATCTGGGTGAGGATTGAGGAAGGCCGTTAATGCTTCAGTGGACTAATCTGGATGTATTCAGAGGAGAGACGCAGGTGCTCTGGGGCGTCTGCCTTTATATCAAGGCCGGTGAAAGGGTGGCGGTCTTGGGCAGCAACGGTGCAGGCAAGTCCACGCTTCTGGGCGCAACGATGGGCGCCATTGAGCCAAAAGGCGGCGATATAGCCTTTAAGGGCATAAGTCTCAAAGGCATGCGGCCCCATCAGATCGTGCGGATGGGGCTTGCCATCGTGCCGGAGGGTCGCAGAATCTACAAGGATATGTCGGTATGGGAAAACCTTCAGATGGGGGCTTACCCCAGGAGGGGAAGGCATCTCCTTGCCGAAAGCGCCGATATTATATGCGAACTGTTCCCCGTCCTCAGGGAGCGCAGGGATCAAAGGGCCGGCACCCTGTCGGGAGGTGAACAGCAGATGCTTGCAATCGGTAGAGCGCTCATGAGCCGCCCCGAGGTGCTCCTGATTGACGAACTGTCATTGGGGCTTGCACCTATCATAACCAGGCAGATATTTAAGGCCCTTGACGCGCTTCCCGGAGAGACCACCATCCTTATGGTCGAGCAGAATGTGGAGCAGGCCCTGAAGCACTCCGCTCGAGCCTATGTGCTGGAGAGCGGCAGGGTTGTCAGAAGCGGCCCTTCAGTCGAGCTGGCCCGGGACGACCACATCCGCAAGGCCTACCTCGGACTTTAATCAGGAAGCGGTACCCCGCCGCAGATTCATAATCCTTCTTGCCTCATCAGGGGTGGCCACATCCCTTCCCAGTTCCGCCGCAAGCCTGACTATCCTTTCCACAAGCCGGACGTTGGTTGCGGGTTCTCCGCGGCGGTAATAGACATTGTCCTCCAGTCCCACCCTTACATGTCCGCCCATGAGGATGGAATGAACCCCCATAGTGAGCTGACTTGGGCCTACCCCGGCTACGGTCCATGTGGCATCAGACGGGATGGAGGAGCGCAGGTGAACAAGGTTTTCTATAGTGGCAGGGATAGCTCCCTTAAGGCCCATCACGAAATCAAAATGGAGCGGGGTAAGGGCGAGCTTCTTTCTTGCGAGGTCAAGTGCGTTTGCGATCATGCTGGTATCGAATATCTCCATCTCCGGTTTTATCCCGTAGGCAAGCATGTCTTTTGCCAGGGCCTCTATGAGTGAAGGGCTGTTTTCATATATGGAATCCGGGAAATTGACCGAGCCGGTGGTGAGGCTTGCCATCTCGGGCCGGAGTTTGAGCCGTTCGGCCCTTTTATCATAGGTCATTCCGGCTCTGCCCCCGGTAGAAATCTGGAGTATGAGATTTGTCTTCTCCTTGAGGCCGCCGTAGATTTCTTCAAAAAGATGATAATCCGGAGAGGGCGATTCATCCTTGGGGTTTCTGGCATGGATGTGTATCACTGCGGCCCCCGCGGCCTCGCATCTCACCCCTTCCCCTATGATTTCTTCAGGCGTGATGGGCACATGGGGATTTATGCTTTTCTTTGGAACGCTTCCTGTGGGAGCGACTGTTATGACAAGCTTTTCCATCTTTCTAAATACCTCGTTACTGCATCCTAATACCAAGCTCCTCAAGCTTGGTTTGGGTGGGCCTTCCCTGCTCATTCCAACCTCTGAGGCGGTAATAGACGGGAAGCATCTTATCAAGTTCGCAGACCTCCCCCTTTGCAGGCCCCTCGGGCATGGGTTCGCTTACGATCCTTAAGGGGAGACTGTCATCGGCGCCTGTAAAACCCGCCTTCATGAGAAAAACCCTCTCAGCATTAAAGGTCCTCTCCCCGGCGCGCACAAGCTCCTCCAGGCTGTAGTCTAATCCTGTTGCTGCGTTAAGAAGCTTTTGGATGCCTGCGGGTCTGATGTCCCTTGTAGGTGTCACGTAGTTGCGCACGCTGAAAAAGACGCAAAGCCCTGCTGAATCAATGACCGCAAAGACGTCCTGCCAGTCTTTGACTATCTGGGGCTTATCTTCCCAGGTGAGGGGGTCTATGAGCATGGGAACGCCCAGTATCTCTATGTAGGCCGGGTCCCCGCGCATGTGGCTTGCCCCTATGGGGGATGTGGCGTAGGCAAGCCCCATGCCCTTTTCGCCCCTGGGATCATAGCCCGCGAACTCCTGGCCCTTTGAAACCATGGCAAGCTCGGGATGGCCGCAGGATGTTGCAAGTCTGAGGCTCCCTCTAGCAAGCTGCGCACCGAATCCTTCCATTAAGCCTGTCTTTCGGCACATCTCCACAAGCCCGTCAGAGTCTCCGAAGGGAAGGGGCCTTCCGATATCCTTTTCAGTGAGGATGCCCTTTTCAAACATCTCCATGGCGCAGGCGATGGTGGCTCCCATGCTTATGGTATCAAGTCCCATTTCATTGCAGATGTAGTTGGCCTTGGTAAGGGCTGCCAGGTCTGATACGCCGCAGTTGCTCCCGAGGGCGTAGACTGTTTCGTACTCCGGACCTTCTCCTTCGCCCGCAAATGGGCCTTCTGGGATTTTTGTCACCCTTCCGCAGGCTATAGGGCAACTGAAACAGGCCCTGGGCCGAACGAGATATTTTTCCGTCAGCCTCTCTCCGCCTATCTCCTCCCAGGCCGGGAATGTGCCCTGCCTGAAATTGTATGACGGAAATACGCCCACATTCTGGGTTCCAACGACCGTGATCGCCGTTCCGTAAGTCCTCAGAGGAGGGGGGCTGTCCTTGTAAGAATTCTTGAAGCTATCCAGGTATTCTTTTACCGCGGCGGAGAAAACCTCTTTGTCGTATATGGGCGGCTCCGCGTCTCCGTAAGCCGCTATTGCCTTAAGTCCCTTTGATCCCATGACCGCCCCGACGCCGGAACGGCCGGCAGCCCTGTCCCTGTCGTTCATTACAGCCGCAAAGAGAACCTTGTTTTCTCCGGCGGGTCCGATGCAGGCAACCCTTGCGTCCTTGTTGGTTTCTTTTCTTAGGATGGTATCCGTTTTATGTGTATCTTTTCCCCAGAGGTGTCGGGCGCTCCTTATCTCAGCCCTGCCATCCTCTATGGATAAATAGACAGGTTCGGCCGAGGCGCCTTCTACGATTATGCCGTCAATTCCCGCGCGCTTGAGCATTGCAGGAAACCTGCCTCCGGAGTTGGAACATGTGACGGCGCCAGTGAGGGGTGATTTGGTCGTTACCATGTATCTTGCGCCTGTAGGGGCCGTGGTGCCGGTTAGAGGCCCTGTCATCATCATAAGTTTGTTCTGCGGTCCGAGAGGATCGCAGCTCGGATCAACCTCCCTCATGAGGTAGCTTATACCGAGCCCCCTGCCTCCAATATAGTCCCTTGCGATATTCATATCGAGGGGCTCAAAGGAAACCGCTCCTTTACTCAGATCAAGCCTCAAGAGCTTTCCCATGTAACTCATCTTTCTGAACTCCTTAGCTTTGTGTTTCAAAGGCGTTAACTTGTGTCCATCCGGAAATGGCTATTTTCACCGATTTCGGCGTTGGGCTCAAATTTTAATCCTCGAAATACGTCAATGTATTCCTGTGGTTAAAATTATCGCCCGCCTTGAACTCGACGAAACTATCTCATTTCCGTATGGACACTAACTTACATTTTTACAAAAACCGCTGATCCTTTCAATACCCGGAGATTGTATGTAAGATCATCGGGGTCCTGGACAGGCTTCGCCGGAATGGCCAGTGGCCATGGTTTTGCAATTTGCTCATACTAATATTTAAAAGGGATAATGACAACAGGGTTCCACCTTTTTCAAACTTATTTTTGAGTTAAACACCTGGGGCCCTTGGGAAGAGCGATGATAATTACAGTGAAAAGCTACGGCGGTCTCAGGAAATACACAGAGCGGTTGCCGAAAGGCGGATATATGGAAATTCCGGAGGGTGCTTCCCTGGAGGGCGCCTTTACTCTCCTTGAAATCCCGCCTGAGCTTCCTATTGTTTTTTTTGTGAACGGCCGCATCGCTCAAAGAGACCGTATCCTGAAGAAAGGAGACTCTGTCGTGTTCTTCTCGCCTATGGAGGGAGGATGACGAAGTCGTTGCCCCGTGATAGGGAAGGGGAATTACATCGCATTTAGGGAGGATCGCTGATGGACTCGCCAGCCTTTAAGGAGATATTGGATACCCTTGACGCCAACGTTGCTGTAGTTGACCGGAAAGGGATCATCCGCTACGTCAATGCATCCTGGATGAGGTTTGCCGAGGAAAACGGTGATCCGGGTCTCAGGGGGACGGGGATAGGTGTTGACTATCTGGGCGTGTGCAGGGCGGCTGCAAGGGATGAGTCTGAGCTTTCCGCTCTGATTGAGGCAATTGAGATGGTTTTGAAGGGAGAGCTTGGACATTACGCTATTGAATACCCATGCCACAGCCCGGATAAAAAAGGTGGTTCCTCCTGGGAGGAAGGCCTCAAGCTGAATAAAAGTCTCTGCCAGAGGCAAAGGCAGGAAAGCTTATTAACATCTCCCGTGGCAAAGAGCGGCCTGAATCCTTCGGGTCAAGCCCTGATGAGGGGCCATGAGGGCCAAATCTGCAAATGTAAAGGACGTCCCTCTATGAGGGCAGGATGCGGTTTATGGTTTCAAGGAGGGTTGCCATATTGACCGGCTTTTCTATGAAGGCTGACACGTTCAGGAAGAAAACGTCCGCATCCTTTTTCATCCCATGGTAGCCTGAGCAGACGATTATCGGGAGTTCTCTGTTTTCCTTACGGACCTCTTCTATCAACTGGAAACCGTGCATCCCAGGCATCTTGATGTCGGTGACCAGGAGGTCGATTTTCTGCGTTCCCAGCATCTCAATGGCCTGCCGGGCGCCGGATGCGGTGAGCACCTCCCAGGGGGCCTTGTAAAACGTCCGCTTATAACCGCTCAGGACATTCGGGTCGTCATCAACGAACAGCACCCGCTTTTTTGCCTCAGGGGGCGGGGCGAAGAATTTCTTCAATATTCCCTCCAGGAGTGCCGGATCGTCAATAATGATAAGGGAGCGATCCACTTTCAGACGGGTGATCTTCTCTTTGAGGCCTCCCTTTGGGACAAGAAGGATTATAGGAATCTGTTTTTGACTTCTCCGCATCTGCAGGAGCATATCCAGCCATTCCCAGTCCGACGGGGTGCTGTTAAGCAGGAGAATATGGTAGTTAGCAGAGGATTGGGAAAGTGTATCGTAGGCGATGGGAAAGAGACTTATCTCAACCCTTGAGGGCTTTAGACGCTCAACCAGTTCATCGAGTATCCGCCGGGCTTGATCAAAAGACTGGAATCCGATATTTAACGCCGTCATATTGAGTTACCACCCTTTTACAATCTCTGATGCCTTTGGGGCCTGCTCAAGTCGAAGAGATGAAACCGGACACGGCATGCCCACTTACTTCGTCAGCAATTATAAAAGGGGCCATGGATTGTGTCAATCATTGGTGAATGGGTAAATTACCGTGAAAATACACCCCCCACCCCGACCCTCCCCCGCGCGGGGGGAGGGAAATCCTCGACCTCGCAAAGTGCAGAGCCGCAGGAGGATTTTCATTAGCGGGGGCGACAAAATATTTCTGTCATGAGCGTTTGATATGGGGAGAGGGATTTATCAATATCTGCCATCCTCGTATCAAATTCCCCCATTCTCCCTTTAAGGAATATGGGAACAGGGGGGCCTTTCATAATAAAAATATGTAAATGTAAAGGATTGTCCCCAAAATCAAGTCTGGTTGCCGAGGTAGGCCCTCTTGACTTCCCGGTTGCAGGATAGGTCATGAGATGAACCTTCCATTGCAATCAAACCGGTTTCCATCACATAACCGCGGCAGGCTATATGGAGGGCCATGGCTGCTTTTTGCTCCACCAGAAGGATGGTTGTGTGGTTTTCGCTGTTAATGCGGGTTATTGCTTCAAAGATGGTCTTTACAAGCACCGGCGCAAGTCCTAGAGAGGGCTCATCCAACAGCAGCAGCCTTGGGTTTGCCATCATCCCCCTTGCCAGGGCCAGCATCTGCTGCTCTCCGCCTGAAAGTGTTCCTGCCAGTTGACGGCGTCTTTCGTAAAGTCGCGGAAAGATTGAAAAGATATAGGCGTTCGCCTTGCGGATTGCGTCCCTGTCCTTTCGCAGATAGGCCCCCATATCCAGGTTTTCCTTTACGGTGAGAAGCGGGAAAATCCTTCGCCCTTCCGGTACCTGAACAATGCCGAGGGAGAATATCCTATCAGGCGCCAGCCCTTGGATCGGCCTTCCCATGAAAAAAATCTCTCCTTCGCGCGGCGGCACCACTCCGCATATAGACATGAGAAGTGTTGATTTGCCGGCGCCGTTTGACCCTATGAGTGTTACGATTTCTCCCTCTTTAACCTTAATCGAAACGCCTTTTAATGCCTGTATGCCTCCGTAGAAAGAGCGGATATTTTTTACCTCAAGCATCAAAGGATTCTCCCAGGTAGGCCTTTATCACACGAGAGTTTCCGGCAACTTCCTGCGGTGTGCCGGAAGCGATCAGGTTTCCATAGTCAAGCACGTAGATGCGGTCTGAGATGCTCATGACAAGCTTCATGTCATGCTCGATGAGAAGTATTGATACCCCCTCTTCTCTGATCCTGCTCACAAGCCTGTCCATTTCATCTGTCTCGCTCGGGTTCATGCCTGCAGCCGGTTCATCCAGGAGCAGCAGAAAAGGCTCTGTCGCAAGCGCTCTTGCTATCTCAAGCCTTCTTTGCGCTCCGTAAGGAAGTTCAGATGCCTTTTCGTCGGCCCTATTCCCCAATCCCACCTTTGCAAGCATACTGAAAGCAAAATCCATGCACGCACGTTCCTCAGCTCGGGCCTGCTTAGTCGAAAATATTGCCCCCGCGATCCCTGCCCTTGTCCTGCAATGTCTTCCAACCATCACATTTTCAAGCACGGTCATATCTTTAAATAGCCTTATATTTTGAAAGGTCCGTGCTATTCCGAGTTCAGTGACGGCATTGGGCTTAAGACCGTTTATGCGCTGAGGCGCCTTTCCAGGGGGTTGTATAATCATGTCTCCCCTGTCCGGATCATGGACAGATGTTATGCAGTTGAAAAAGGTTGTTTTTCCTGCTCCGTTTGGCCCTATGAGCGCGACTATCTCGTTTCTTCCCACGTCCAGATCAACTTCAGCAAGGGCCCTCAGCCCCCCGAAGTCCATGGTGAGGCCCCGCACTTGCAAGACTTGGTCTCCGTCCACTAAGGCTTTTCTCCCTCGCGTTTTTCTTCAGGGAACTCATAGCGCTTTCGTGTCGCGCTGATGAGTCCCTGGGGTCTGAAAACCATGATGATCACCATTGCCGCCCCAAAGGCCAGCATGCGGTATTCAGAGAAGGCCCTCAGGTATTCAGGCATGAGTATGAGGATGAACGCCCCTAGAATGACTCCAGAAATGGATCCCATTCCGCCTAAAACAACTATGGAAAGTATTATAGCCGACTCCATAAAAGTGAAACTCGCGGGATTTATGAAGGTGGTCTTGGCTGCCAGAAGACAGCCTCCGAATCCCGCCCAGGTCGCCCCCAGGGCAAAAGCGGTGAGTTTGGTTCTGGTCTTGTCTATGCCCATCGCCTCGCAGGCGATCTCATCTTCCCTCAAGGCTATCCAGGCCCTTCCGATGCGGGAGTTTCTGAGTCTTGATACAACCACCATGGTTAAGAGTACGAGGAGGCATACGATATAGAAGAGGTAGATGGTGTGCCCCCTGAGGGTGAACCCGAGGCCGAAATCCCACGGTCTGTCTATGCCCGCTATGCCGCTTGGGCCGAAGGAAAACTCGTTCCAGTTTTCAAGGACAAGCCTTATTATCTCGCCGAAGCCAAGTGTCACTATGGCCAGATAATCGCCCCTGAGCCTCAATACCGGAAAGCCCAGGAAAATTCCCATCACGGCGGCAATGGCTCCTGCCAGAGGAAGGGCCGTCCAGAATCCCACGCCGAAGTGGTGGTTCAGTAGGGCGTAGCAATACGCGCCTGCCGCGTAAAAGGCGACGTACCCCAGATCGAGAAGCCCAGCCAGGCCCACCACGATATTAAGTCCAAGCCCGAGCATTACGTACATAAGGGCGCTTATCATGATGGAGGTCTGGTAGGTGGAAAAAATGAAAGGGAATAGGGCGGCGAAAATAAAAGCCGCGGCCAATGCAGTAGCCTTGCGGCTTTTTTTTCTCTGGAAAAAAAGGCTCAGTCTTTCCTGAAGAGGCTTTTTAAACGAAGTTCCCGCCTCCATGCGGTAAATAAGAAAACGCCAGAGCATGGACAGGGAAAATGCCCCGGCGCCGACATAAACGAGCCTGCTCCATCGCCACTCTATGGTTTTCTCAAGGGGGGAGACTTTTATGACCATGATTGGAAAGGTGAGAAACATGAACCACAGCGCTATGCCAAGGGACTTAAGGGTGTTGAAGCCGGTCTTCGGCAGCCGGTCGCGCAAGTTTCTTCGTGAAGCCGGAAGACTATAGCCGTCACAAGAGGCGGTCTTGCCGATTGATGGAGCGTTTTCATGCTTTATCGGCATAAGCCTAGACCTTCTCCGCTGAGCTTCTTCCCAGTATCCCCGACGGTTTGCAAATCAGGATGAAAACCAGGAGCCCGAAGGCGAATACATCCTCATAATCGCTTGAAACATATCCGGTAGCAAAGCTTTCAGTCCATCCGAGCACCAGGCCGCCAAGGACTGCCCCGGGCAGGCTTCCTATCCCTCCGAGCACCGCGGCTGTGAAGGCCTTGATGCCAGCAATGAAGCCGATATAGAAGTTGATCTGACCCACGTGTGAGGAAATCAGCACGCCTCCTACCGCGGCAAGGGCGCTTCCGATGATGAAGGTTACGGATATAACTCTGTCCACCTTTACTCCCAAAAGCATTGCCATGATCCTGTCCTGAGCCACGGCGCGCATGGCTTTTCCGATTCCGGTAAACTTTATGAATATAGTAAGGAGGGCTGTTGATAAGGCAGTGACCGATATGATTACAAGTTCGCTTGACCTTATGATGGTTACATCCTCCATGAAGGGAAACTCATCTATCAGGGCGGGAAATGATAGGAAATCGGATGTCTGGGCAAGGAGAACGTAGTTTTGAAGAAATATGGACATTCCAATCGCGCTTATAAGCGGCGAGAGCCTGGGCGCCTTTCGAAGGGGTTTGTAGGCGATCTTTTCAAGGGTAAAGCCGTAGGCCGCTGAATAGATTACGGCTGCAAGCCCGGCGATGGCCAGAAGAGACCAACCGTCAAGCCCCAGCATGGAAAGGGCGCTTGCCGCGATAAGGGCCGTAAAGGCCCCTATCATGTATATCTCTCCGTGGGCGAAATTTATTAGCTGGATGATCCCATAGACCATCGTGTAGCCGAGGGCTAAAAGGGCATAGATGCTCCCCCTGGTGAGACCTCCGAAGAAAAGCTCAAGAAAATATTCCATCCGCCGCGCTCTCGGGGGCCGATCTACTTTCCGACCTCGGCATACCTGCCCTTCACCACCTGATACATCGCAAAGCCTATTCCCAAAGCGTCTCCTCTTTCATCGAAACTGATTTTTCCAAGAGGAGTATCGAACCACGTTCCTCGGAGTGCCTTGCTTATCGCCTCTGAATCTGTTGAACCGGCCTTTTCTATTGCCTCAAGAAGACAGATCGCGGCCGCATAGGCGTTAAGGTAAAATGCCCCCGGATCGGAAGCGTAAGTCTTCTTGTGCTTTTCTATGGCCTCAATCGCCATGGCGTTTTTGGATGTGTCAATGGGACCGGTCGCATACACTCCTTCAGCGTATTTGCCAGCAACCTTTATGAAGGTGTCGTCCCTTACTCCGTCATCTGATATAAAAACAGCCTTCATCTTTTTCTTTTTCATTGTGGATATGATCTTGGCCGCCTCCGGGTGATAGCCGCCATAAACGACCGCGTCCGCCCCTGAGGATTTTATCTTCTGTACGATAGCCGAATAATCAACGGCCCCCGGGGTGATTCCCTCAAAAAGCACTGGTGGGACTCCTTTTTTCCCAAAAAAACCTTTCGCAAACTCGGCAAGACCCTTTCCATAGTCACCCTTGTCATGGACTATCGCCACCTTCTTTACCTTGAGCGTGTTCACGGCGAATTCCACCTGCAGCATTGCCTGGGCGTCATCGGGGGAGATAGTTCTGAAGAAGTTGGGATAGACCCCGCTCTTGGTTAATTCAACATTGGTGGCGGAAGACGACATTATGATCTTGCCCGCGTCCTTGTAGAGGGTCAGAGCAGCCTTGGTAGCGCCGCTGCAGATGTGGCCGAGAACAAGCGCCACATCCTGAGATACCAGTTTAGTAGCCACATTTGCCGCAACCTCGGGTTTGCAGACATCATCTTCTGCCAGGATATCCACCTGTTTACCCAGTATCCCGCCTTTGGCATTTCTGTCGGCAACTACCAGTCTGGCTGCGTTGAGAGATGGAATCCCATAGGAGGCAAGATCGCCGGTATGTGCACCTGCCACTCCTAGTTTGATCGTGTCCAGGGCAAAGACAGGCGCGGCGGATAAAACCATAACAAGGACAGTGAGAAAAGAATTCATGATCTTCATATAACGCTCCTTTCTTTGTTCGAAAACGGCCCTCATGGACTTCATGTATCAAAGCCCTATGAGCATACTAATCCATGGGTTGCAAGCGGGTCAATAGTCGGATAGGCTAATGCGCCAGCAGATAGAAAGTGGTTGGCGAGACCTAAATGTAAGATGATACTTAGCTTTGCCTGGCACTTGGATTCCGGATCAAGTCCGGAATGCCGCATGCAGCAGAGTGTGCACCCCGCTTGATGAAACTGTGGAGTTTTATATCAAAGTACATCGTCATACCGGTGTAGGCCGGTATCCAGTCTTTTTTCCGGCCTGGGCAGGAATGACGGCCTGGATTACGGATCAAGTCCGGAATGACATGCGGTATTTTCATGCTTCGTTGTACCCCATTTGGGCATGGCCGTTAGTCGGCAGAGAGGATGAATTCGTTGTTAAGGTTAGACGTGTCGGAGAGAATATGAAATCTGGTGTGCAGGAGCCGAAACTGACAAATGCGGGAGGGGCCGTGGCGGGCATATCGGCCTCTGCGGAAGCCCATCTGGTGCTTGCCGAATTAGCCGCTGTTTATGAATATGCGCCTATTGCAATGTTGCTTGTTGATCGTGATGTTCGGGCGGTCAGGGTCAACGCCTATGCCGCAAACCTTGCTGGAAGGCCCCGGGAAGAGATGATCGGTATGGTGGTAGGGGAGGCCATGCGCTGCATCCATCATCTTGAAAATCCAAAGGGGTGTGGATTTTCATCTTCTTGCGAGACTTGTCCTATACGACTTGCGGTATCTTCCAGTTTCACGGACAAGCAGGGCAGGGAGAATGTGGAGGTGTGGCTTACGATCGTCAAGGGTGTGGACAAGGATGAACGCTGCCTCCTGCTTTCGACATCTTATCTGGACGGGGAAGGTTTGGAGAGGGTTCTTCTATGTGCCAGGGACATAACACATCAAAAAAAGGCCGAAGATGCTTTGAGGCAGAGCGAAGAGAGGTGGCAGTTCGCACTTGAAGGATCAGGAGACGGGGTCTGGGATTGGAACGTCGAAACCAATGAGGTCTTTTATTCACGACAGTTGAAGGCCATGCTGGGCTACGCTGAAGATGAGATATCAAACAACCTGTCTGAATGGGACAGCCGCCTCCATCCGGAGGATCGGGATTATGTCTATGGGGAGTTGAAAAAGCACTTTGAAGGAATCTCTTCTGTTTATGTGAGCGAGCACAGGCTTCGCTGCAAAGATGGCTCTTACAAGTGGATACTTGACAGGGGAAAGGTTATATCCCGCACGGAAGACGGCAGGCCCCTGAGAGTTATAGGGACGCATACGGATATATCCGCAAGAAAAGAGGCGGAGTTCGAAAGGGAAAGACTTGAAGCGCAACTCATTCAGGCCCAGAAGATGGAGTCCGTGGGAAGACTTGCGGGAGGTGTCGCCCATGACTACAACAACATGCTCGGGGTGATAATCGGACACGCGGAACTGGGGCTTGCCGAGCTGGGTGCCGAAAGCCCCGTGAGTGATGATCTGGAGCAGATACTGAAGGCTGCGCAGAGATCAGCGGATATAACCAGGAAACTTCTCGGATTCGCTCGTAAGCAGACTATCTCTCCAAAGATTCTTGATCTCAACGATACGGTCACCGGTATGCTGAAGATGCTGAGGAGGCTGATAGGAGAGGAGTTTCAGATCGCATGGATGCCTGGAGGAAATCTAAGTCCCATCAAGATGGACCCATCTCAATTGGATCAGATACTGGCGAATCTTTGCGTCAACTCCAAAGACGCAATGGCCAAGGGAGGCAATATCACCATCCGCACGGGGAAGGCGCATCTGGATGAGGCTTACTGTTCGGCGCACGCCGGCTTTGTCCCGGGCGAATACGTGATGCTTTCGGTGAGTGACGAAGGCTGCGGCATGGGAAAGGAGACTCTTGACCATATCTTCGAGCCATTTTTCACAACTAAAGAAGTCGGTAAGGGAACCGGCCTCGGGCTATCCACGGTGTACGGCATAGTGAAGCAAAACAATGGATTCATAAACGTCTATAGCGAGCCGGGAAAGGGCACCACAGCAAAAATCTATTTTGTGCCGCAGCGTCTTGAGACCACCGAAAACATGCATGCATCCGGCTCAGGGATAGTGAGAGGAAAAAATGAGACGATACTCCTTGTGGAGGACGACAGGGGCATCCTGGATATAACCCACAGTATGCTTGAAAGACTGGGCTATAGGGTCATATCGGCCCAATCCCCGAAAGAGGCGCTTTTGCTATCGAAGCGAGATCCGTCTGAAATCAATCTCCTCATGACGGATGTAGTCATGCCCGATATGGATGGAAAGGAACTGGCCTCTCTGCTTAAGGTCGAGCGTCCCGGCCTCATAACGCTCTTTATGTCCGGATATACCTCCGAGGTCGTCCTCAGGCATGGTATAGTGGACAAGGGTGACAAGTTCATCAGTAAACCGTTTTCTGTCTCTGAACTTGCGGCCAAACTGAGAGAGACACTGGATAACAGGAATTAAGAACTGTATTTGTCGGCAAATGTGGCGGCTTCCTCTTTGAGCCACCGCAGAAGGCATTCAATATTCCTGGCCTTAAACCCATAGAGAAGATTAAGAAACGCGTCTTTTTCACCTTTCGGATGCTTCCTGATTCTCTCCTGTAACGCTTCGATCGCATCTATCTGGGCCAGTACAAGTTTCATGGCTCCCGGAAGTGAGAGATGCCGGAAAAAGAACAGCTTACAGATAAACTCCATCCTCAAGTCTCTGACATGAGGTACAGGCCGATTGACCCAGGCCTCAAAGGCATCCCTTCCCAGAGGAGTCACATGGAAGACCCGTTTGGATGGTCTGATATCCTGCGCCTCGGATCTTGATACGACAAGCCCTTCCTGCTCCATCCTCTTTAAGAGGACATATAGCTGGCTGGTGCTCACTCTCCAGGCGCCCTCAAGGGCCGATTCCAGGAATCGCATAATTTCGTAACCGTGTCTTTCACCGGGGATAAGCGTCCCCAGGATCACAAAATCAGTGGGTGTTCTAGGCTTCATTAGAGCTTTGACCTCAGCGCTTTTTCTTGCGATCAACCTCCATTATCCCTCCCTCTCGACGGGGGAGGGAGGGGTGGGGGTGATTTTCATGCTTCGTTGTGCCCCTTTCAGGGCATGACCGTTAGTCAGTCTCCTATGGACTTCCATGATATGAAAATGCCTTTCGCATTACAAGTCGAACCGGTGTGTCACCTGAAAGAAGCACCAATCGGCAGCCTTGGTGTCGGCTGCCCTCTCTACGAATCCTCCAGGCAGGAAATGGCCGTAGCCGGTCTGGACTTCCATCTTGCCATATCTCTTGGGGATTAATTCCTTAATGTCCCATTTGATTACCACATCTAATTCCACTCCGACATCATAGCCGCTTCCTCCTGACTTGTCGCGATAGAGCCCGGGGTTCAACGACCAACCGTCTTTATCGCTTGCTAGCCAGAACTGATGCAGTTCAGCCTTTATAAGCAGGGACTTTATTGGGGATAGCTCGAGGTTTAACTGTAAGTCTTCGAGGTTGCTCCAATCAAAAAGATTCATCCTCCCATACATGAGATCCTTAGCCCCGAAAACCCCGTCGAATGTCTCCCTCACCCCGTCTTCAGGATCTCCGTCGCCTGTTGCATAACTGTACTCTGCAGAGATAACCGGCCTAAGAAATGAGTTGCTGAATCCTTTGCCGATGAGGGCGTGGACTGCGTAAGCCCTGATGGTGTCTGCGCCGTAAGTGCCGCGCTGCAGGACGAAGGTTAAATCATAGAAGAAATCAAGAGGCAGTTCGCCTGATATCCTCGCACCTGGGGATAGGGGAAAATAGTCTCCCTTGCCGTCCTCTCCCTTGTATGATTCATGTCTATCAAACTTGAACACCATGAAAGGTTCCAGGAAGAGGCCCTGTGAAAGCTCAATATGGGAATATGATCCTATTGCGTTAAAATGATGCCTGTGCCGCCAGCTTAATACCTCTGGGTCATTAATCTTGTTGGCTCCGAAGAGAATATCCAAGAAATTCCTGCCCTTTTTGAAGGAGAAAACTGCCGCATCCCAGAGATAACGGCCGGAATTTCCCCACTCTCCCGGACCGAAGATGCGGTTGTCGCCATAACGTAGGCTTTGCCTTCCGATCTTCATTGTGAGATTTTCTAACCCGATATTCTTGAGGTGCAGGTATACGTCGTAAGGCTCGGTGTATTCTTTATAGGGATTGTTGGGCCGGCCAAGGGCCGAAGCGAAAAATCTTTCGTCCTGGATGCCTAGATCAAATGCCCTCGAATCTTGTATGCCCAGCGAAAACAGGGCATTTTCGGTTAAGCCCCATTTCATTGCAGCCCGCAGACGCTGTAGGATAAATGCATCCTGCGCCGGGCCAATCTTTTGCGCGGGCCCGTAGAAATTGACACCAAAGTTGTCAAGAAATTCGTACCGATACCTCAACTGGAAATACCCTGAAAAATCCGAAGAGGCTTCGACTGTGCTTGATATGAGACAAAATGCCAGCATCGCCAATGCGCGTTTCATCACGACCTCCTTATTATATCAATCCAAACTTGGCATGAAGCGGCAGCGATCTAATCAATTCAGAAACATACTCATCCTCATAATCCACAAAATACATTGGAGGGTCATCCACATGTTCTATGATGCCGTTCGACATGAAGGCTACCCGATCTGCTATCTCCGCTACTCCCAGAAGGTCGTGGGTGACATAGAGGGTTGTTGTGCCCAATCTTTTCAGGATGGAATGTAATTCAACGCGAAGTTCTTTTGCAGTCTTCTGGTCAAGGCTTGATGTCGGTTCGTCGAGCAGGAGGATCTTGGGAAACGGAGCCAATGATCGGGCAAGAGCGACCTTTTTCTTCTCGCCTCCAGATAGGGTCTGCGGATAGCGTCCGCTTAGGTGCTCAATGCGCATCAGCTCCATCAGGGATGATACACGCTCCCTTGCGGCTATTTTGTCGTAACCCCTTGCCTTCAGGCCGAAAGAAATATTCCGCTCCACCGTAAGATTCGGAAAGAGCGCCAGTTCCTGAAACAGGTACCCCACTCCCCTTTCCCGTGGCGAGAGCTTGTTCACGTCGGCTCCGTCTATCAGGACGCTGCCCGTGTAATCAACCAATCCAGCTATGATGTTCAAAAGGGTGGTTTTCCCGGCCCCCGTTGGCCCCATGACAACGTAAAGTTCACCGTCTCTGATCTTGAGATTCAGATAGCGGCAGTTGAGCCTTTCAACGTTTACAAGTTTAATTTCCGACATTATTGCTCCACCTTCCCGTCCATCTTTTTTCCATAACTGCGAAAAGCCTTTCGAATAAAAGACACATGACTGATAACACCACCAGGCAGGACATAATGACGTCCACCCTCACGAGGCTCTCCGCCTTCATCATGAGTGCGCCGATGCCGGTAGGTATCGCAACCATCTCAGATGCTATGACAGTACGCCAGGCCATACCTGAGGAAAGCTTGAGTCCCGCAAAGAGATGCGGTGCGGCATTAGGTAAGACCACTTCAAGGAGTATCCTCCTGTCTGATGCTCCGAGTATATGCGCGGCCTTGATCATGGTCCGGTCAACATTGCGTATGCCTGCTGAAGTGCTGTAACAGACAGGGAAAAAAGAACTTATTGTTATGATTGCCATCGGCAGGGTCTCGTTGATTCCGACCCAGATCATCAGGAGAGGGAGCCACCCGAGGGCCGGTATGGGATAGAGGATGCTTATTATAGGAGCCAGGGAGCGGCCTGCCGCTTCTTTCCATCCCATGAAAATTCCGACGGCGATTCCGGATAGCGAACCCGCAAAAAGGCCGGCAACGACTCTGACCAGGGTGCTTAGAAGGCCTTGGGCCATAAGTCCGTTCAGGAAAAGGATATAAACCTCCTCTATCACGGCGCTGAATGGAGGGAAAAGGCTTGCGGTGGTAACGATCCCGCATCTTGCGATAAGCTCCCAGAAGGCTATGAAGACAAGCACCGGGCCCACTTTCCACAAGAACCTCGACAAAACTTGCATTTTCATGACTGCTGCAAGAACTGAAGATCCATTATGTCATCGGCCGGGAAGGCCTTGTTGATATTGCCTAGACGGGCAGCATTATCAATAACATCCTGAACCGACTTTTTGTTGATGTGTGTCTCGTATTCAAGGTGTTTCATCGAGCGGAAGACGAGTTCAGGAGCGATATTGAGTTCTTGTCTGTCTTCGACAAGATCCTTTAGGCCTGTCTTGTCGTTTTCAAATGAAAGATGCCGGGCCGTAATCTGTGCGCTTTCTTCCGGGTTTGCCAGCATCCAGGTCGTGGCCTTCTTTGTGGCAAGGACCAGCTTTCTAACCGTTTCCGGGCTATTGTGGATCAATTCCTCCCTGGCTATGAGGACGCTTCCTATCATGTCAGGCCAGACCTCCCTTGCTGAGAGGAGCATTGAAAAACCGTATCGCTCCACCGAAGTCACCCAGTGTTCAGGAAGAAAAACAGCATCGAGTTGCTTAGCCCTCACGGCCATGACCGCCTTTGGAGGTCCCATTCTCCTTGTCTGAGCCAAGACCTTTTGCTTATCGAGATGGAATTGTTCCATAACTCTGTGCATAACCGTATCTATGGCGGTTCCCTCGGCCAGGCAGCCGACCCGCATTCCGGGCTTTTCAAGGTCTTCGGGGGATCTTATTTTGTCTGGATTTACGGCAAGCCCGTAGCCATAAAGATGAGTGCCGCATACTACCTTGATGGGAACGCCTCCGTTGGCGAAGGCATTTATCGCGGGGATGAGGCATATATAGGCCGCGCTGATAGCCCCTCGGGAAAGGGCGGCCGCCAGGGCCGCGCCTGTTACATAGCTTTCATAGGCGGCAACGTTTAGGCCTTCCTCAATGTACAATTTCCTGTCAATTGCCGTATAGGCGGATGCAGCATGATCATTGAATTCTACAGCGATTCTAAGGGGGATTTCCCTATTTGCCGCCCATGAATGCGATCCCATGTATGGGGAAGCAAGAAGGACAGCCGCGCAGGCTGAGGATTTGATCAGAAATTCTCTTCTACTCATGTCTATCGTGTTCATCTGAGCGTCTCCTTTAGGGTTTAAGGTTAAACTTTAAGAATCAAAACGACCTGGCGCAGAACCTCTGCCAGCCCATGAGGGCGGCTGCCCCCGCTATGGTGGTTCCGTAGAAAAGGATGGGCTTTTCTTTCAGGAAATCTCCGATGGTGTCGTTTACCAGTGTCGTTCCTGTGACAAGAAAAAGATCGGCCCACCGGGTCGCGTCTTCGCCGCTCTCAGGCCCTTCTACCTTGACTCCGTATTTAACTGTCCCGATGTTGTCGAGATCAAGATCAAGCACCCTCAACGGGAAGGCTTCTCCAAGCGTCTTAACGAATCTGGGCTGGAACCCCACCTGGGCTACCCTGGGCCTTCCGTAATGATCCCTTATGTGGGCGACAAGAAGTCCTGCGCACTCTCCTGGACCCTCATCCCTGCAGTGGACGGTTCCCTCAATCAAGCCCAGATTTCTCATGATTGCGTTGAGGGAGGCGACAAAAATGGCCCTGCGATAGTTGTTGCCGAGAGGCATCGAAAAAAGCTCATCAACGCTCCCCTCAAAATCCCCGAATCGGTCAGTAAACGCCTGCCCCAAAGAGTCTCGGAAATCAGCCTGCATGAGCCGCTCCTTTCCCTTCTTGATGGGGAAATCATCCCCTTCAGGGTTCCCGATGGCCTCTTCGGGGGTAAGCGCCCTGGCTCTGACCAGTATCTTTTCCGTCAATAGATGCTGGTTGCTGCACAACTGAAATGCCTTTTCCCTGACCTCTTCTAAAATCTTCTCTGTCATGCTGCGCCTCTCTTTGTCCCGAAGGCAGGCATCCCTGAAAGCTGCCTGACTTTTTAGTTAGTCCATGTTGGAATATTACAAATTGCATGTCAACATAAAAAAATATTTACCTGCTCAGTTTTTGAGGTTCGCGGTTTATATGGAAATACATCGTCATACCGGCGGAGGCCGGTATCCAGTCATTTATAACTGGATTCTGGACCAAGTCCGGAATGACGTGCGGCATTTTCATGTTTCGTTGTCCCCCTTTCAGGGCATGACAGTTAGTTGGCTGAAAAATCCGGGGTAAGTGCGGCTTCAGCCGCCCGGAGACCTTGCGCCCTGCGCCTGAAGGCGCACCTGCCGGAGCTGACTCTTGGTCTGCATGCCCTGATCTGCGCAAATCAATTCCCCCAATTGTTGAGCTGATACAATCAAACCTTGAACCGTGAACCCTTGAACTTTGAATTCGAGCAGTTACCCTTAAGGCTACGCTGGATTTACTCCTGTGTTTGGGATATTCCCAAGTAAGCGCCAAAGCCCCTGATAAAGAGTTTTATATCGGATAGGTTTTCCTGGAGGACGCGGTGAATCTCGGTGTCGTCAATATCCCACTAGATGTGAACCAAGCGGTTTCTGAAGCGTGTCATCTTTATAAGTGTCTTTGAAAGCTCTTCATCAAATGCCCCATTTTCAGTCAATACTCTTATTGAATCAGCATAGTCATTCGGGGGTCTCAAGCCATTTTTGGCTATCACATGGTTACAAAGCTCTATCATGCCTTCGATTGCAACAATAAGATTGTATTTCGCGCTGCCGATTTTATGCGGGTCTGCAAGAAATCCCCTCTTATCAATCCTGCGGAGTTCTTCGAGGCGTTTCAGAGATAAGATTACTTCAGACAGGACTTTTCGGATCTTGTCGGCGTTAAACTGCAACCCTGAAAGCCTCCTCAAGATACCTTCTGAGAAACGGTTCGAAATCAAAATACCTCATGATGGTTCTCTCCTGGAATGCACACCTTGCCTCTTCGTCATTGACGACCAGGGGGATGCCATCCTTTAAAACCGCATATTGAAAGGGAAGGGGAGCGCTGTTTAGCACCCTTACATCCACCGGGAGTATTCTCACTGCATCACTCAAGGCCACCTCAAGGTTCAGTTCATAGTTCAAAGGTGAATCAGGGATGCGTGAAAGGTACACCCCGATATCTATGTCTTTTGGAGAGTCTCCCGCTAAGAAAGAGCCATGAAGATAAGAAAAGAGTATCTCTGCATGAGGCTCTATATTCCGTGCCAGGATTCGCATGATATCGGCCTTGGCCGATGGTTCTATGGAAGTTTTGCTGTTGATCATGTTCTGATAATAACAGGTTAGGCTCAAAAAGGCAACGCGCCGCTGTCACCGCAACATCGGATGAGTGCCTGAGGCGCGGTTGAGTGCCCTTGCATCTATTTAGTGTCCATCCGTAAATGGCTATTTCTACCGATTTCGGCGTTGGGCTCAAATTTTAATCCTCAAAATACGTCAATGTATTCCTGTGGTTAAAATTATCGCCCGCCTTGAACTCGACGAAACTATCTCATTTCCGGATGGACACTATTTAATGGCCTTGCAGTAGATGCATTTTCCGTCGCCCGGGGCGTAGAAGTCCTTCAAAATCGCCTCAAGCTTATACCCGCATGATTCATAAAACATGCGGGTGCTAGTGTACTGGGCCTTCTCGGAGGTTTCGACATATATCCTTCCCCCTTCCGATTTGCGAATCAGACGTTCCGTTTCTCTGATGAGGAGCCTGCCTAGCCCCCTTCTCTGAAAGTCAGGATGGACCGCTATCCAGTAAAGGTCGAAACTGCCGGCGCTCCCGGCAATGGGGCCGTAGCAGGTGTAGCCGACCATCCGCCCGTAGTGCTCTGCAATTACAAAGAAATATCCGCTGGCATCGCCTTTGGAGAGCCGTTCGCGCGGCAGTTCCTCGGCAACATCAATCTCCTCCGGATTGAAAAAACCGGTTATAGAGGCTAGCCTTCGGATCTTAGCGGGATCTTCTGTTTCAACGTTGTAGCGGAAGCGGAGCCCGTGGATCGCCTCCTTGGCAGCCCTGCGATTGCCTTCGGGCCGTGTTGAGGAAGTAGCCAGCCCCTTGAAGAAGCTCATGGCGTTCGGCCCAAGTGTTCGGTTCCTGTAGCCTCCCTCCTGCACCACGAGGGTCGGCAGGCTCAATTCTCCGATCATGCGGCCGTTGGTTTCGAAATCCTTTTGCCTGAGGTTCCAGGTGCCTGTCGGATCCCCCTTGGCGGTATCAATGCCGAGCGCTACGATTAGAAAGTGAGGTCTGAATGCCTCCACTCGCAGCAGCGCCTTTTCCAGGGCAGGCACGTAGCGGGGGCCGTCCACATCTTCGGGAAGAGGCAGATTCCAGTTGAAGCCTTCACCCTCTCCTTCTCCTTTTTCGTCCTCGAAACCTGAAAAATATGGATAGGCGAACTTGGGATGGCCGTGGATGGATACGGTGAGCACATCGGCCCTGCGATAGAAGATGTCCTGCTGTCCGTTTCCGTGGTGATAGTCAATATCAAGGATGGCCACCCTTCCGAATTGACTTAGGTAGTGGGCGGCTATCGCACTGTTGTTGAAATAGCAGAAACCTCCGAAGGCCCGGTGTTCGGCGTGATGCCCCGGAGGCCTGAGAAGGGCGTAGGCTATGCGCCTTCCACTAAGTATCTCGGAGGCGGCGGTAAGGACGCAGTCAACGCCATGCCTGGCCGCGCGGTAGGCGTTTCGATTGATGGGCGTAAAGGTGTCTATACAGTAATAGCCTGAGAGCACGGATGTCTCTTTGGGAGGCCTTGCCTTGTTCCTGATTGGAAATATATAGGGATACAGAGACTTACCCTCCGGCATTTGCTCGGAAGTTCGCTTGATAAAGTTAAACAGATCCGTTGCATGAACGGCTGTTATATGCTTATCGGAAAAGGATCGGGTCTTGCAGCGGGAAAAAAGACCGCTTGGTTCCAGGGCGGAAAGGATGCTTTTTATCCTGACGGGCGCCTCCACGTATCCCCTCTCGTGGACGTGGTGGATGTCATGGTGTTCGTTGACCACAAGGGCGATCTGATGAAGGGAGCTGCCTTCAACCGCGGGTCGCGCGGCCTCCGGTTTTACATATCGAAAGGCTCTTAACCTGACAGGATCGTCTTTGAAGGATGCCGTTACTCGAGCTACATATTCCGGGGGGCACTGGCCCGCGTACTTTCTCTCCAGGATGGCCCTTATGACCTTGCGGGTGAAGTTTCGGGAAAGCGGTCTAGCACTGTCAAGACCGTCATAGAGCAGGTGAGGCATGCAGGTATCGCCGGGTTTAACAGGAAGTTCGTATTCTGTTCCTATAATCGGTCTTGCCCCGTAACGCTCATAGAACCTCATCCTTGCCCGATTCTCGTTTATTATCTCTGCTATCGCGCATTTATCAAGATCATCAGGAAGACACTCCAAAAACAGGCCCTTGGCCTGAAGGGCTACTGATTCCTCGCGTACCCGGTCATAGAGAACCCCTCCGATACCTCCTCCTGTCCTGCCGCCCGCCATGGCGATCCAGTCAAGATAGCAGAACCCGATTTCAGGTTCATGCATGAGAAGAGCAAAACCGAGGACCTTGTTTTTTAAGTTCTCTGCCACAAGCAGGACGTTCTTGAATCTCTGCTTGAATGGATTGCGCAGTTTCTCTCCTATAAGATCAACTTCCTCCTGCCTCACAGCCTTGAATCTGCTCTTAAGTATCTCCTGTACCTGAGAGATCACCTCACGATTGACAGGAAGTACGTCGTCGTAGATTCTTCGTATCTTAATCATTTGGCTTACGCCTTCATAGAGGTTATCAGTCCCGGCGTCTCACCGAGGTCGGCTTTCGGCCTCGGGGGAGATTTTCCCTATGCGGTCGAACGACCGATTGATGATACACGCAGGTTTTCAGTCGAAAAGGCCGGTCACAGTGCTGATGAGACGCATTTGGCCTCGATATAATTCATGCGCCCTCTCCACGCTTACGCGCTCAAAGGCCGCTTTATGTCCGGGCAGGGCCTGCGCGAGCAAGGATATGTCCGTGGAGATCACCGTCGCAATCTTGGTATAGCCCCCTGTCGTCTGCTCCACAAGGAGGATGATGGGAAGCCCGTCTTCAGGAACCTGTATGTTTCCAGGAACGGTCGCTTCAGTGACTATGCTCCTGGGGGCGCCTGGATCGTGTCTGACAGCATGCCCCTTGAGCCTGCAGCCCATACGATCGGTCTGGGCGCTCACCTCATAGACGGATGAAAAAAAGACGGTCATCTCCTCTCTAAATGCACGGTCCTGCGGCCCTGGTATGGCCCTGAGGGTTATCTCTCTGGTATATTTGGGGATTAACTCCTGTGGCAGAATCCTTGGTTGTTTCAAAAGACTCCCCGGGCCTCTTCCGAGGATATCCCCCTTGATTAAGGCTCTTCCCTCGATTCCTCCAATCCTTGCTCTGACAAAGGTCGAGCGGCTTCCCATCACGACAGGGACATCTATCCCGCCGGTAAGGGCCAGATAGCCGCGGCAGCCTGAGGAGGCACTGGCGATCCTTATTACATCTCCGCTCTTGACACTGTGGGAGCGCCAACCCTCAACTTTATTCCCGTTTACGGTGAGATTGCTGTCGGCCCCTGTAAGGGCGATATCCATATCGCAGAGGGCCTCCAAAGACGGCCCCATAAAGGTCGTCTCCAAGACCGCGCAGTTATGGCCGTTTCCTACAAGGGTGTTTGCGACCCTGCACGAAAAGGAATCAAGCGTCCCTGACGGCGGGACCCCCCGGTCCATAAAGGAGAATCTGCCGAGATCCTGAATGGTGGTCATGGGCCCCGGTGATATGACCTTAAAGGCCTTCATCGGTCTTATCCTTTCGGGCTATCTCCAAGAATTCATCCTTTCCTACAGGCCTGAACCTGATTATGTCTCCTGGCCGGTAGAGGAAGGGATTTTCGCGCTCGGGCGCAAATAGGCGAAGAGGGGTCCTTCCGATTATCTGCCAGCCGCCGGGGCTTTCAATCGGGTACATGCCTGTCTGGGATTCCGCAATTCCAACCGAGCCCTCGGGCACGGCGGTGCGCGGGGTCTTTCTCCTGGGGGTCTTAAGCCTCGGATCCATGCCGCCCAGATAACAAAATCCGGGGGTAAAGCCTATCATGAAAATGGGATAATCGGCGGATGAATGAAGGGCCACAACCTGCTCCTCACTAAGCCCCGTGTGTTCGGCTACAAACTTGATATCAGGCCCTAGATCGCATCCGTAGCAAACAGGTATCTCAACTATTGAAGGAGGGCTCGGAGGGGAAGAGAGCCTTGCGGCCTCAAGGCGTTCTATGTCTTCCATCAAGGCATCAAGTGCGACAAGACAAGGATCATAGATAATTGCCAAGGAACAATACGCCGGTACAACTGCCTTAACGCCAAGAAGATTCTTTTCCCCAAGGACGGCGGTCATGGCCCTGACCCTCTCGTTAATGGAGATATCAATTCCCTCTCCGTATTCCACCAGCAGGGCGCTGTCTCCGTTGACACGGAAAACGGGTTTTTCGTAGTGGATTGCCTCCGTCAACAGTTACGCTCCTTTTAGTATTCCGCCCGGCATCAGGCCCCTATAGGCATTAGCTTGATGCCTGCTCCTTCGAGTGTGCTCCTGATGGCTCTGACAAGCTCAAGCGCTGAAGGGTTGTCTCCGTGGACGCAGAGGGTCTGTGCGGCAAGTGTGATGGTGCTTCCGTCCAATGCCGTTACTTTTCCTTCCACTGCCATAAGGAGGGCCTGCTGCGCCGCCTTTGCCGGGTCTTTTATCAGCGCACCGGGAAGGCTCCTTGGGGCGAGTTTCCCCTCAGGAGTGTATGCCCTGTCCGGAAAGGCCTCGAAGACGACCCTGATGCCCGCATCATTTGCGATTTGCTTTGCCGTTTCAGAGCCTGTGCCTCCGAGGGCCACCCACAGAAGGTCCTTATCCACCGCTGCGATTGCCTCAGTAACAGCCCTTGAGAGCCCTTCATTGCCCACACAGGCGTTGTAGAGGCCTCCGTGCGGCTTTACATGCTGCATCTTCAGACCGTGATAGGCGCAAAAACCCTTAAGTGCCGATATCTGGTAGATCAGATAATCCCTGATTTCATCAGGCGTGCAGTCCATCTTTCGCCTCCCGAAGCCCGCGAGATCGGGGTAGCCGGGATGCGCGCCCGCGGCAACGCCATGATCCTTGGCAAGCCGCACGGTCTTATTCATTACAAGGGGATCGCCGGCGTGAAATCCACAGGCTATATTGGCGGAAGTAATATAACGGATTACCTCCTCATCCATCCCTATCTTGTATGCGCCGAAGCTCTCGCCCATGTCGCAGTTGAGATCTATTGTCTTCATACGGCTCTCCTTTACCGCAAAAATATCTCCGCCATCCGCCTTGTCCTTTCAAACTCTCATAACGGGAGAAAGCTGTCTCCCAACAGCATGAAAATCCGCCCACTCGATCATCCCGAACACAAGAGTGCGGTTGAAACCCCACCTGTGCAGCCTGTGCTGCCATGACCTCTCGATAAAATCATAGCGGCACAGGCAGCTATCCAGCCCCTGTTTCGGCCTTTATATGAAAATACCCCTTGCCTTTATTTCTGTCCCTCGACGGGGGAGTAATGGGTGGGGGTGATTTTCATCTCTCGTTGTGCCCTATTCGGGCATGGCTGTTTATATGAAAATACATCGTCATACCGGCGCAGGCCGGTATGCGCTCTTTTACCCCTGGATTCCGGATCAAGTCCGGAATGACGTGCGGCATTTTCATGTTTCGTTGTGCCCTAAAAAGGCAGGAGCATTGGTGACTTATCTTTTTACCTGCTTCAGAAATTCGTCGTGGATTCTCTTCCCGGCATCCGGGGTGGTCTTCAGCCAGCCGGCACGGATGTCCTCTGTGATCTTCTCAAGCCTGCCAATAAGTTCCACTGTGGGATTAACGGTGACTATTCCGTTTTTATTGCATATCGCTTCTTGGTCCTTTTCCCAGGCCTTTACTTTGTCCCACATGGCCTTTTCCATCTCCTTTCCTGCGGTCACAAGGGCATCCTGTTGTTCCTTGGAAAGCTTCTCAAAGGAGCGGAGATTGACTGTAACCATATTGGTGGCGATGGTTATATTGAAGGGCTGGAAATACTTGAGTACCTCCCAGAATTTACCTTCAACGGCGGTAGGGGTGGAGGTCATAACCGAGTCTATGAGTCCTGTCTGAAGAGAGGTATATACCTCGCTGAACGGAAGGGAAAAAGGGGTTGCTCCGACCGCCTCCATGACAAAGTTCCCGTTCTTGTCGTAGGTCCTTGTCTTCAGGCCCTTGAAGTCGTCCATCGTTGTTATCTTTTTCTTGGTCCATAGGCCTGCTGCCGGCCAGGGAGCTATATAGAGAATTTTTTGGTTCCATCTCTTTGCGCTCTTATAGAAAGATGGTCTCGCTATGCCTATGAGAAGCCTCAATTCATCAAAATTTCTTACCAAAAGGGGAAGGTTTACCACCTGAAAAAGCTTTTCCTCATCTGCTACTCCGCTTATCAGCATGTCTGAGACAGGCAGAAGGCCGTCGCGCACGGCTTGCAGAAGGTCAGGCCCCTTGTAGCCCATTGAGCCGCCGGTCTTTACAGTCAGTACAAGTTCTCCGTTTGTGGCCTTATTTACCTTTTCAGCGAAGTCCATAAGCCCGACGCTGTGAATGTTCTTCGGGGGCCAGATGGAGTTGACGTTCCATGTAGTCTTTGCCGACGCTGACGTTAATAAAGAGAAAGTCAGAAAAGCGGGCAGCAATAAGACCATAAATACCTTTTTCATAAGACCTCTCATTTTGCAAATCAGGTATGAGAAGTATCTTCTCAATAAAGTGGGGTGGCTGTTTTCGCCACGATATTTCCGGATGGGCACTAGGTAGTGTCCATCCGGAAATGAGATAGTTTAGTCGAGTTCAAGGCGGGCGATAATTTTAACCACAGGAATACATGGACGTATTTCGAGGATTAAAATTTGAGCCCAACGCCGAAATCGGTGAAAATAGCCATTTCCGGATGGGCACTAGGTAAAAATCATGCCCCGCGGCCCGGTACCAGGGACTGATGCGGGGCACTTCCGGAATGGATCATTCATGATAGATCGGTTTTCCCATCTCTTTAAAGCTGAAGCTGTGGAAGACATTGTAGCCGTTGTAATCTAGAACCCGCAGATCGTCAGTCTGTTTCAGGTCTCCCATTATCACGTTGTAGTGGTTACCGTATTTGGCCTTTACCAGATCAAGGGGAAGTTCGGATGCTATAAACTTTGTTATTCCCTTGTTGGCCAGTTTCTCGACCAGTTTTGGGTCATCGAATGACCCATAGCTGGTAACGATTAAGATAGGTCCTGTTCCCGTGAACATTATCCCTGCCTTCATGGCGCACCTCCTTCGTGTCTAGAGTGTCCTAGTTCCCCCGGAGTTGCCGTGGAGCGCATCGAGACCAAAGAGAGATTCCTGAAGCAGCGAGTCGTTCGGTTTTGGGCCGGAATCAGCCCCATGGCATCTGCGAGCCCGGTACCTTTTAACAATACCCTCATCACCTCCTTTGTCTCTCGTTCATGTTCATCTGATATAATAATACCATCCTGGGTAAAAGGAAATAACCCTTTGCCAATCATCGGCGGAAAACACTTTTTGCTAATAACTCCCATGCCCGGGCAGGGCACAACGAAACATGAAAATCACCCCCACCCCTCCCTCCCCCGTCGAGAGGGAGGGATAAAGGGAAGGGACATTTTCATATAAATCTCCATGCCAGTGACAGCCTACGCCGGAATGACGATGTATTTTCATATAAACGGCAATCAATGGAAGCCGCTTCTTTCTTTCCTGCCCGGACGAATGAAAGTTTTCCTAAGGGGTTCCTGCCGCCTCCTCGGTAAAGAGCAATTTCTTTATGGCCTCGAGGTATTCGCCGCTCCTTGACAGATAAAAAGAAAGCGGCTTGGGAAAATTGTCTCCCAGTATTCCGTCTATGAACAACTGGCTTATCTCTTTGTGCCTGTGAAGGATGAACTGGGAGCTAGCCAGCACCTGCCTCTCATCTTCAGACAACCTGCGGACGAACTGCCTCAAGGCAGTGCGCGCCCTGGGCTGGTACATCCAGAAATATAAGAGATCCAGCGCGTGAACCATTATGATCTTTTCAAGGTCCTGGGCCTCCAGGCCCGGTTTGCGTTTCATCTGCGTTGAGTGCTGCAGCACGGCGAAGGGCTGCACCTCGGGATAGATGAGTTCAAGCTCTGCGTATATGTCAAAGAGCTGGTCGAATTTCACCTTGTAATCTCGAATCCTCTTGATGATATTCTGGCGGCGGTCAGCGAGCCCCTCTATGAATCCCGCAACCGTATCCGATGCTGTCTTGCTTATGATGGCGGCCCATTTCTGTAGCGCCGCATCGCCGTTAGTAACCCCGAAATAATTGATGATGCCGCCGGCTGCACCATTGATAGCTATGGCAAGGGGTATTGAGATCACAGTCCTGAAGAAGTTAGCGTAAACCGTCTCCCTGGAAAGGCCTCTTATAATATTGTGACTTGAAAGATAGATACCGTTTGCCAATGCCATGAAGCTATAGAGAAGAAGAGGGCTGGATGCGGTAGTGATCCCCAGACCATTATCAAGTATGACCCTTTTGACGAGGTAATCCAGCAGGGGAACGGAAAAACCCGTGTACATAAGTGAGTCGGTTATCCTTGTCCAGCTTATATAGTCACTCCAGTTAAGAAGCGGAGATCTTTTGATGCCTCCGCCGCCCAGCACCGACTGAAGGACATTTCTGAGGCCTGTTATGGCGAACCACAGGAAGGCTCCACCATAGGCAAGCAGCCACCAATCCTTTGTAAGGGCAAAGGAGGCAAAGGCAGGGACAAAACCTATTATGATTTTGAGGGTGTTCTTGAGCCTTGAGTTGACATGGCTGATGTGAAGAGTGTTTTTTTCTCCTTCAACCGCGCCCGGCAAGGGCCTGTCGGGAGCCTTCTTTTTTACTCCTCCAAGGGTTACGATATTGCCGGGGTGCCTGGTGCTGGGGTGTCTGGTGTCAACCTGCCAGGTTTCTTTGAATCCCGCGAAGAAATACCCCCAAGGCCATGAGGCGGCAAGCATCCTGGAAAACCTCCCATGGCTGCTTCCGCGGGTTTGCGGAGTGAAGCTCAGGTTCCTGTACGCAGGCACATATATAGGTATGATATCGTATCTGGCTCCTGACGAGGCGTCTTTTATCTCCTTCCGGGCTCGCGCGGGCAGTGTGTCCATTACTGCCAGCCCCATTCCGTGCAGCCGAGGGGATCGGCCGGTCGAATCGCTTCCTATCCTGGGTTTTAAGGATTTACCGAAGTAGTAGGACTTGAGGCTGTCAATATCATAGAGTATGGAAAGGAGCTTCTCGGTCTGTTCGGCCTTTTCTTGAGAAGCGTTTTCGGGCATCTTTGCGATCATCTCTCTTATGATCTGTTTTAGATTTATTACGCTTCCTTCATTGATGGCTCGCATAAGCCTTATTGTTTCGGCAAGTTCAGGTACCTTGCCTTCGCAGAAGTCCTTGAGGTTGAAAATCTCGATGCGCGTTATCATCCCCTGGCAATCGTAAAGCAGCTCAAGGACATCTTCCACCTTGAGGTCAGTGAGGTTTAGAGTCACCCTGTAGCCTGTGCGGAGGGAGGAAAGACGGGAGAGTATCTCGAAGGGAGACAGCCTGAGGAGTTCAGGCGCGGCAGGATCGTTGTCCGGACGATCCGGAAATTTTACGCCCGGGTTCTTGATCTGGGTCAGATAATCGTCAATCAGGTCTTCGACATCAAGAAGACTAAGCTCTTCTATACGTTCGTTTGTCCGTCTTTTGCGCGCCGGTTCATCCGTTTCAGGCCCTTTGCGGCTCTTTGCCGGAGCGTTTCCAATGACCTCCATCACCTTGTTATGAATAAACTTGGAAAGATGCAGTTTGGATTTTTGGCCTATCCCCACAAAGGACAGGAATTCCCCTTCGCCAATCTCGGGAATATCAAGGCCCAGTCTCCGGTTTAGGTCTTTCAGGTGGTTTTCATTGAAGCTCCTTAAAAGATGAAGCACATATTCCTGCTGATAGCGGGATGCGGACCTTCCCGCGTCCATAAGCGTCCGGACGTCTGGTTCCTCCAGAAAGCAGAGGAATGACTGAGAGTCGGCAAAGCCTCGGGGAACCCAGATAAGCTGTACGTACCTTCCTCTAAAGGATGCGTAAAATTCTATCCCTATCCTGACATCTATATCCAGAATCTTTGCCGCCTCAAAGAGTTCAGCGGCAAACCGAGGTTCAATAAAATTATAATGGATTACCCTCAGACGTCTGATCCCCTTTATCCAGGCGTCCATAATAAGGTGAGTGGAGGACTTGCGGCCTTTTGTGTTTACATCGTGCACATGATCGTCAAAAGCGAGCTGATTCCATTGCTCGGGCATCTCCAGCAGGTGAAACCGCCTGAGCAGCCTTCGAACCAAGCCGGGTTTCCCTGAAGCTGCCAATCGGAAATCGTGTGCCAGTTCAAGCTGACGACGCTCGTTGCCATAAGCCCGTACCAGGTCCTTCATTATCTGAAGGAGGACCCTCCCGGTATTCTTGGGCATGGGGCCGCCTGCCGTCTCAATTGCTTCAAGACGCAGGGAACGGAGGGCCTTAAGCCTGTCATCCACTCCGCCTACTTCAAGAGAGGTAAGGAGTTCGGCTACGGCATAGGCGGTGCGAAGGCCTTTGGTCTCAGCCATCTCATTTATGCCGTTTGGATGGAAATATGGGAAGTATTGCCTGCGGGTAAAGCGTTTTCTCGCCAGGACGTCGTTTACGATCTTAATCAGATCGTAGTCTTTCCGGTCGAACAGGTAAATTGGAATCTTAGAAGTTTTATCCATAAAGAATTCGCTCTTCCTTGCAGAATCCTAACAAAGAGGAGGAAGATTTCCAAATGATTTTAATTGCCGTGCCAATTGGGCTTTTTGCTAGTTCGTGCCCATCTGTAAATGGCTATTTTCACCGATTTCGGCGTTGGGTGCAAATTTTAATCCTCGAAATACACCAATGTATTCCTGTGGTTAAAATTAGCGCTTGCCTTGACCTCGATAAAACTATCTCATTTACGGATGGACACTACCTACGCCCTGGAATTCATGGCAGGGATTAAATGGACTGTTAGATCGTCAAGAAATTCCATTTCGATACCCTGAGCAAGGGCCCGTTATCAAAGCAACGCCAGATGGATTTTTGCCCTTCTGCATATTCCAAAACAACATTTGGCCGAACAATGAAGTTCAAAAACGAAAATTGATAATTGTCCTGATTGAGAATTAGTGCCTTATCGGCAAAAACCTGTCACAAAAAACGATAAAATTATTTGACAAGGAAGGAGATCGTCATACAACAAGGTTCTTAGACGTTTTTGGTGCCGGTAGTTTTTTCAGCTTTTGGGTTGGGGGCATAGCCCGCATTAGAAGTTTCTAAGGGCCGATTATATGAAAATAGGTAACCGTTCACGGGTTCAAAAGTTCAGGGGTTCAGGGTTGTTTCTCGCTTTCTTCCATCCCTGTTTGGATATCTATGAGCCATCAACTGGCCGGCATTCGTCGCTACAAACCAGTGAACAGGCGATCGAACGGACGCATATTGCCAAAAAGGTCTCGTGGTAGGTTCTAATCGGGTCGCTCTTGTTTCTTTTGCCCTCAACCTGGAACCTTGAACCCGGAACATGTGAACGCTTACATAATTATTTATACCGATTTCGGCGTTGGGCTCAAATTTTAATCCTCGAAATACATCAATGTATTCCTATGGTTAAAATCATAGCTCGTCTTGACCTCGATAAAACTATCTCATTTACGGATGGACACTAACTACTCAGGTTCAACGTTCAAGGGTTCACGGGTCAAGGTTAAAGAGCGATGAAGAACTAAACCCAACTACCGGCCATGCCCGTCCGGGGCAGGTGGGCAGCCGTGCAAACCAGCGAAAAAGGTGAGGACTTCCTTTCATAAACAATCTATCAGGCAAAATAAATGTTAATTTACGAAATAAATTGTTTGACATTTTTTTGTATTGTGGTACTAAATTTACCAATGGTTTCAATTTCGAAACTTAATCTGCCGGATTAGAGTCCGGTTGTTGAGTGACCATGCAACATTGCCTCCAACCTGAGGCCATTATTGGCGTGAGCGCTTCACACGCCAGTCCAGCCTGGAACCCTGCGCTCCGAGATTTTGTCGGCTTCGTTGCTGAGTGAGAGGGCACAGTAATTCAAGGCCGATACGTCGAAGCGCTGATCTAGCTCGGAGTTATGGATGTATCCACAGTACGACGTCATCATTATAGGCGCGGGGGTTGTGGGTTGTATGGCGGCCCGCTGGTTATCCCGCTACGCTCTCAAGATTCTGCTGATCGAAAAGAGTTCGGATGTTTGCACAGGCGCAACTGCGGCCAACTCCGCCCTCGTCCACGCGGGCTACCACGCAGTTCCCGGAACTCTTAAGGCGGAGATGAACATCAGGGCGAATCCCATGTGGGAGATGCTTTCCGAAGATCTCCAGTTTGGGTTTGAGCGTACCGGAGCCTACATTGTGGCTGTCGGCAAAGACGAACGGCCGAAGCTTGATATGTTTCTAGACCGTGCTCGGAAGAACGGCACGCCTGCGCAGATCATTTCCGGCGCGGAGATGCGCAGACGAGAGCCGGGCATCAATCCCGATGTGTCCAGTGCGCTCTTTGTGCCAGCCGGAGGTATCTGCGATCCTTGGGGCGCAACCATAGCAGCAGCCGAGAATGCCGTGATGAACGGTGTCGAACTCCGTCTCGACACAGAGTTCCAGGAATTCCTGTGGTCGGATGAAGAGGCCGGGCGCATAGTCGGAATCAGGACCGATCATGGTCAGCTCTCCAGCCGGTGGATAGTCAATGCAGCCGGTCTTTTCGCCGATGAAGTGATGCACAAGGCAGGTGTGCGTCCCGAATTCAAGATCACGCCTCGGCGAGGTGAGTACTTCGTTATAGACCGTAATCAGATTGTGGTTAAAAATGTGCTCTTTCCGGTGCCGACCGATATCAGTAAAGGGATTCTGGTTACTCCGACCTTGCACGGCAATACCCTGGTCGGTCCCAATGCGGAGAATATTGAAGACAAAACCGAAAGCGATGTAACGCCCGGGGGGATGGATGAGATATGGGGCGGCGGAAAAAAACTGGTTCCGGACCTGGAACGGCGACACGTCATTGCGTTGTTCGCAGGCTTGAGGCCTGCGGGAAATGCTCCATGTCTAAATCCGGGCGTGGACTTCGATCACGACTTTGTCATCGAGATTCCCGAGCAGGTCAAAGGCTTCATCAATCTGGGCGGCATGGATTCTCCCGGATTGACCGCCGCGCCGGCCATCGCCGAGAGGGTGGTGGAGCTGTTAAGGGAGGCGGGCGAGGCCCTTACGCCCAAGGCAGGCTGGAATCCGAAGCGCCCGGCCCGGCCTGTTTTCCGTCGTCTCTCCCACGAGGAGCAGGCGTCGCTTGTGGCTAAAGACCCGCGTTACGGGCGGGTGATCTGTCGTTGCGAATATGTCACCGAGGGCGAAATCGTGGCGGAGATTCACGCGCCTATCCCCGCGACGACCTATGACGCTGTCAAACGGCGGACGTGGCTGGGCACAGGGCGCTGCCTGGGAGGGTTTGACATGCCTCGCGTTGTGGGCATCCTGGCTCGCGAGTTGGGAAAGGACCCGCTGGAGATCACCAAAAAGGGGCATGGCTCGGAATTTCTCTTCCGGAAGACGAAGGAGGTCGATTGATGGCGAAGCAGCTCAAATCCCGCTACGACGTCATCGTCATCGGGGCCGGTCCGGGCGGGCTGGCGGCGGCCATCTCCGCCAAAAAAAACGGTGCTGACGACGTGTTGATGATAGACCGGGAACTCGAACTTGGAGGGATACTTTTGCAGTGCATCCACAACGGTTTCGGCGTGGAGACCTTCAAGGAGGATCTTCCCGGGCCCGGCTACGCGCAACGCTTCATCAACGAAGCTCGCACTGTCGGCATAGATTATCTACTTGATACCATGGTACTCGATGTGACGGCAGGGCGTAAAGTCTTTGCCACGGGAACCCGGGGTGGGTTTAAGGAGCTGCAGGCCGGGGCCATTGTCATCGCGATGGGATGCCGGGAACGTACTCGTGCGCAGGTTGGAATCCCGGGGCCGCGCCCGGCGGGGGTCTATACGGCGGGTCTGGCCCAGCGGTGGGTCAATGTTGAGGGATATATGCCAGGCGAGCGCTTCGTCATCCTTGGTTCGGGGGATATCGGCATGATCATGGCGCGCCGTTTAACGTTCGAAGGGGCCAAGGTCGAGCGGGTGCTGGAGGTCATGCCCTATCTCACGGGGCTGAGCCGCAACTACGTCCAATGCCTCATGGATTTCGATATCCCTTTGCAATTGCGGCACACCGTCAAGCGCATCATCGGTAACGACCGTGTCGAGGCGGTTGAGGCGGTGCAGGTTGACGAGAGGTGGCAGCCTGTTCGCGGCACTGAGGAGATCATCGCCTGCGATACACTGCTTCTTTCGGTGGGATTGATTCCTGAGAACGAACTCTCGCAAAAGGCCGGTGTGGCGCTGGATCCGGTCACCAACGGGCCGTTCGTGGATGACGGATTTGCCACCAATATCCCCGGTGTGTTCGCCGCCGGCAACGTGGTGCATGTCTACGACCTGGTGGATTGGGTCACAAAGGCCGGCGTGACTGCGGGCAAGCGCGCCGCGATGTTCGCCCGGGGCCTCTGTAACGAAAAGCCTGCCTTTGTGCCCACCGCCGCCGGTCCGAATGTCCGCTACGTAGTCCCCCATAAGATAGATCCGGAGACCTTGGCCCAGGATACGATCACGCTTCAGATGCGCGTGATACAGCCGATAGAAGATCCGGTTCAGGTGCTGATAACAGACGGCGACACACTCATCGCAAAGAAGCGAGACAGGTACGCGCGTCCGGGTGAAATGATAAGCCTTAATCTGCGTGGACGGGACTACGACGCGGTTCGTGGCGCGAAAGAACTTAAAGTGAGCGTATTGCCTGTACAGGCACGCTAAGCCTCATGAACGGATAGGGCACAACGAAGGATGAAAACGCCGCATTCAAAAGCCGACTCGATCCGGAATCCAGGTGTGAAAGACTGGATACCGGCTCCCGGATCGAGGTCCGGGACAGGTTTTGCCGGTATGATGATGTATTTTCATATAAACCGGCTTTGGAGCGGTAGATAGATATGACGGCTACAGAAAAAATGATCTGCATCACCTGCCCCATGGGCTGCAATCTGACCGTGACAAAAGAGGGAAGCACCTTGTTGAGCGTGGATGGGAACACGTGCAAGAGGGGGCTGAAATTCGCCGAGGGGGAATTGAACGACCCGCGCCGGATGGTGGCGACGACGGTGCGGGTAAGGGGCGGGATTCACCCGCTGGTCCCTGTTTACACGGAAAAGCCTTTTCCCAAAGCACGCATTTTCGAATTGTTGCGTGAGATTAGGCTGCTAGAGATCGAAGCGCCGGTGACGATGAACCAGGTGGCGATGAAGAATGCCCTAGGCGAGGGGATTGACGTTATAGCCAGCCGGGATATGCCCGAAGCGGATGTGTAGGAAATTCGGAACGGCTGCTGCGGAGTTCGGGCATATCGCCTGATTTCACATGTAACCCAGGTTTCAGGGGCCAGGGTGCAGGGTTGCTGCAAACTAGCTGATCATCATCTGAACCCTGAACCGTTCAGTTTATATGCAATGGATAAGTGTCTGTCCTTTGCTCAGGATTGCGTTACGTTGTCTTTCCCGGACGTAGTGACCTTACGTTTCAGTCGCTTCCCCACTGTGGGTTGCAGATCGCCGGATGAGGGTTCATCGGCCACATAAAGTTTGACATCTGCGGCAGCCAGCATCTCACACATCTCAGGGGAAGGCGCTTGGTCTGTGAACAGGGCGTTTACTTCACGGATGTTACAGAGGCGCACCATGGCCTGCCTGCCGAACTTTGTGTGATCGGCCACCAGAAAAACCTTGCGCGAGCTTTCGATGATCGCCCGTCCCACCCGGATTTCATGATAGTCAAAATCCAGCAAGGTTCCGTCTCCATCAATTCCGCTTACGCTGATCACGCCATAATCGAATTTGAACTGTCTGATGAAGTCGATGGTGGCCTCTCCTGTCAGACCTCTGTCACGGCCGCGCACCGCCCCGCCTGTTACAATCACTTCGAACCTCGCGTTTTCGCTCAGAATGACCGCCACATTCAAATTGTTCGTGATCACCCTCAACCTGTCGTGATCCAACAGGGCCTTGGCCAGTTCCTCTGTGGTCGTTCCGATGTCGAGGAAAAGAGACGCCTCATTCGGGATATGTCTTGCCAGAAGGCGAGCGATCCGGATCTTTCCCGCCAGGGCAAACATCTTGCGGGTCGTGTATCCCACGTTTTCTACGCTGGATGGCAATCCGGCTCCTCCATGGTGACGGTGCAGCAGCCCCTTTATAGAGAGTTCATTTATGTCCCGGCGGATGGTCTGGGGGGTTACCATAAAGGTCTGGGCCAGGGCATCAATGGACACGAAGCCCTGTCCTCGAACAAGGTCCACGATTTTGGATTGTCTAAGGAAAATGCTCCTCGCCTTTCCGTCTTTCCTAAGCCCCTCTCCTCTACCTGTCGTGGCGTCCCTAGAAGATGCCATTTCAAGCGCCATTACATTCACCTCCGCACGGTTTCCTGATTTCCCAAAGCTTTCAAGGATAACATATCATTAACCAATCGGTTTCGCAAACGACAATTCAGATGTGTCCCACCCGGATTCCGGCGAGTCCGGAATGACAGTCGGCATTTTAATGCTTCGCAGTGCCCCAAGAGGGCGATAGCGATAAAACAGGTCGGGATAGCATCCTGGACATGCCAAGCTCTTTTCCATACCATTTAGGGGACTCTCACACCTGGTCTGATTTTTCACAAACGATTATTTGACTAACAAAATGTAATTTTCCGAAAGAAATGCTTGACATTCTTCTCAGGTTGTTCTACTAAAATAGGCTAGATTTTTACCTTCGAACTTCAACCTGCGGGATCGGCGTCAGACCCATGAGTAACCATGGAGCATGCCTTGTAAACATAGGCACTTATGATCGCCTGTGGCGGCGCCACGGGGACCGGCCTTACCCGGTATTTTCCCCTTTGTAAGATGCGCTACACTTTTTTGGGAGAAGAGGATATCAATTCCGGTGCATCCGGCGGCAGGCACGAACTGCTCCACAATCGACCTGGACCACTGCCCTTGGTGGTAGTAATCTGAAGTGTGGCTCTTGGCAAGAGACCTGCACACTGTGATCGCGCCGGTCGAACTATTTGCATCGGGCTTTAAAAATCTATCAACAGATGCAATTAAGCCGTATGGATGATGTTCCTATGAGCTTGAGGTTGGAATCCATTGGTAAGAAGGTCGGCCGCGAAACTCACATTGACGCGGTGAGCCTGGAGTTTGAGGCGGGGTCACGAAATGTCCTGCTTGGCCGAACTCTTTCCGGAAAGACTTCCCTTCTGCGCCTGATGGCTGGGCTGGACCGGCCCACATGCGGACGGGTTATGGTAAACGGGCAGGATGTTACGGGTAAATCGGTCCGGAAGCGCAGCATTGCCATGGTGTACCAGCAGTTCATCAATTATCCCTCTCTCAGCGTTTTTGACAACATTGCCTCGCCATTGAAGATTGCCAAGATTCCGAAATTAGAGATATACAAACGGGTGCGCACTACAGCGGAAATGCTACATCTGGAAGGGTTTCTGGATCGGATTCCCAGCGAGCTTTCAGGCGGACAGCAGCAGCGCGTGGCGATTGCAAGGGCCTTGGTCAAGGAGACAGATCTGCTCTTGCTGGATGAGCCCCTTGTGAATCTGGACTACAAGCTACGCGAAGAGCTGCGGGCTGAACTCCAGGATATTTTCGAAGCACGTCAGGCCATTGTGGTTTACACGACAACTGAACCGACCGAGGCTCTCATGTTGGGGGGCAATGTCGTAGTTATTGACGAGGGGCGGGTACTGCAGACCGGCGCCACCCCGGAAGTATATCATCACCCCGCCACAACCAAAGTAGCCGAAGTCTTCAGCGATCCGCCGATCAATTTCCTCACCGGAAGGGTTTACGGGGGCGTTGCCCGGGTGGGGCGAAACATCGAAGTGCCGCTGCATAACCATATGAAATCTCTTACTGAAGGAAACTATACCTTCGGGGTCCGTTCCAATCATCTTTTTGTATCCAGAGGAAGCCAACAAGATATTGAAATCCCCGCAACAGTGGAATTGGCGGAAATCAACGGGTCTGAAACGTTTATCCATGCCAACCACGGTGATATCCAATTGGTGGTTCAGGAAAAGGGCGTTCGCTCTGTGCGCATCGGCGTAGAACTAACCATATATGTCAGCCCTTCCTGCTTTTTTGTTTACGATGAAGAGGGCGCGCTGGTTGCGTCGCCTTCGCGAGAGGCGACAGAGGCCGCGTCAGACAGGAGGCGTCATGGCCCGCATCGAGCTGAGTGAAATTGCCCACAGCTATGTGCCCAGACCCGGGGAGGAATCCGAGTATGCCCTTAAGAAGATTAATAATGTTTGGGAGGATGGGGCTGCGTGTGCCTTGTTGGGTCCCTCGGGGTGCGGCAAAACGACGCTGCTCAATATCGTATCAGGACTACTGACTCCTAGCAGGGGGCGTGTCCTCTTCGATGGTAGGGACGTCACAACATTGCGGGCTGAAAAACGCAATATTGCCCAGGTTTTTCAGTTTCCGGTGCTCTACGACACCATGTCGGTTTACGATAATCTGGCATTTCCTCTCCGCAATCGAGGGATCAATGAAACCAGGGTAAGAGATCGCGTCCTGGAAATCGCTGAGGTCCTTGAACTGACCTCTTTCATAGGCAAACGGGCCGCGGGTCTGGCCGCCGATGCCAAGCAGAAAATTTCACTGGGTCGCGGGCTGGTCCGAAGCGACGTGGCTGCCATCCTCTTTGACGAGCCCCTGACGGTGATAGATCCACAACTGAAATGGCACCTGCGGCGCAAGCTCAAAGAGATCCATGAAAAGCTGAAACTGACCTTCATCTATGTGACCCATGACCAGATGGAGGCCCTGACCTTTGCTGATCAGGTGGCGGTGATGTATGAAGGCGAAATTGTGCAGGTCGGATCTCCTCAGGACCTTTTTGAAAATCCCGAGCATCGTTTCGTGGGCTATTTCATCGGGAGCCCGGGTATGAACTTCCTGGAGTGTACCATAGATGGAAAAGTGGCCCATGTGGATGGGGCCGACATTCGCCTGGATGAGAAAACCGCGGCAAAAGGCCTTGAGGCAGGGGGAAAGCTGGAACTGGGGATTCGGCCCATGTATTTGGAGGTACATGGCAAGCCCGGTGAAAATCGAGTGGAGGCCGGGGTCAGGATGGTTGAAGACCTGGGGAGCTACAAGATCGTGACCCTTAGACTGGCGGGGAGGACATTAAAGGCGAGTTTGTCTGACGATCAGCCGGTTCCCGAGAAACGGGCCTGGCTTCACTTTCCTCCCAAATGGACGCGTCTGTTCGCTGACGGCTGGCGGATTAAGTAGAACCTTCTTTCCTGTGCGGGAGCGTGGGAGGGTCTTTTCAATCTTCCATTCTCCATTTCAAAGGGTATTGTTATGGAAAAATGGTCTAATAATAAGGCTTGGTTACTGGTGCTGCCGGTTTTTGTCATTGTCGCGTTCAGCGCCATCATTCCGCTTATGACGGTGATCAATTATTCTGTCCAGGACATCCTTGCGCCGGGTCAGAAGGTCTTTGTCGGGACCGAATGGTACAGGGAGATGTTGGGCGACTATCGCCTGCATGAAGCGCTGTGGCGGCAGTTCCTGTTTTCCGGGCTCGTTCTGTTGATCGAGATGCCCCTCGGCATCCTCATCGCTCTGGCCATGCCGAAAAAAGGCTGGGGGGTCTCTGTTTGCCTGGTCACCATTGCACTTCCTTTGCTGATCCCATGGAATACCATCGGTACTATCTGGTTCATCTTTACCCGACCGGATATCGGTCTGCTGGGCGCGGGGATGAATAACTGGCTGGGCATTGCCTTTGACCATACGGCTAACCCGCTGGATGCCTGGATCACCGTCATGATGATGGAGGTCTGGCACTGGACTCCGCTGGTGGCCCTGCTGGCCTATGCCGGACTTCGGGCCATTCCGGAGGCCTACTATCAGGCCGCCCGAATCGACGGCGCATCGGCATGGTCAACATTCCTGTTCATCCAGCTTCCCAAGATGCGCGGCGTGCTGACCATCGCATTTCTCCTGCGATTCATGGACAGTTTCTTGATTTATGCAGAGCCGTTTGTGCTTACCGGAGGGGGCCCCGGAAATTCCACCACGTTCCTTTCCATCTATCTCGTCAAAATCGCCCTGCTGCAATTCGACCTGGGACCGGGCGGAGCCTTTTCGCTTATCTACTTCGTCATCGTACTCCTGTTCAGCTTTATCTTCTACCAGGCCCTCCAGCGTGTGGGAAAAGGAGAAAAAGTATGAAAGGAAAGAAAAAAGTAGCAGGTCTTGTCATCTACTTCATTCTGCTGCTGATTCCAATCTACTGGATGCTCAATATGTCGCTCAGGTCCAATGCGGACATCCTGGCGTCCTTTGCCCTGTATCCGAAGAATATGACTTTCATGAACTACATGAAAATCTTTACGGATTCATCCTGGTATATGGGGTATGTCAATTCCATCATTTATGTGGCCATGAACACCGTCATTTCGCTTTTTGTGGCACTGCCCGCCGCTTACGCCTTTTCCCGCTACCAGTTCGTGGGGGACAAGCAGATGTTTTTCTGGCTGCTCACCAACCGCATGGCGCCGGCGGCCGTTTTCGCGCTGCCTTTTTTTCAGCTCTATTCCACCGTGGGTCTCTTAGACACTCATATAGCGGTAGCCCTGGCCCACTGCCTATTCAATGTGCCGCTGGCGGTGTGGATACTGGAAGGCTTTATGTCCGGGATTCCCCGTGAGATTGATGAAACCGCCTTTATTGACGGCTACAGCTTCCCACGATTCTTTATCACCATATTCATCCCGCTGATCCGGGCCGGAGTAGGCGTCACGGCCTTTTTCTGTTTTATGTTTAGCTGGGTGGAACTGTTGCTGGCCCGGACACTGACGGTCACGGCAGCCAAGCCCATCTCTGCAATCATGACGCGGACCATTAGCGCGACCGGTCTTGACTATGGCCTGTTAGCCGCGGCCGGCGTTCTGACCATCGTGCCGGGGGCTATGGTGATCTGGTTTGTACGCAATCATATGGCCAAGGGTTTCGCCCTGGGCCGGGTATAGAGGGGAAAAGCCATGAACCTGACACTGGCATGGATGGAATGGACCGTACCCACGGCCATTTTCTGTATCACCATCATTTTGATCGTGATTGCCATGACCCTATGGCAGACCGTATCCCCCTCCTTGGAACGTCGTGGGTTCCTGCCGATCCCCACAACGCCCGGTGATCGGCTCTTCATAGGAATTTTAACCAGTGTATTTATATTTTTCGCCTGGATCGGGTTGACCCAATTTCCGCTCTGGATACTGCTTGTTATCGCTGTATGCTGGGTTCTGGTGGTGATGATATGGGGATAGCTATCTAACCTTAAACCGTGAACCCTTGAACTTTGAACCTGAGTAGTTACAAGCAGAGATTCTATGTGTGATGATCCGAATCTCCTTGGAAAGGAGGTGGTGAAGACCGGGATAAAAATGGGGCCGATCGAGTAGGGCCTCTGGTTTGCTTTGCCGATCTTCCTGCCGATGATAGTTCCATCAATCGGCAAGGCGCGTGCGGTTAACCGAAAAGCTTTGAGAGGAGACAACGCAATGAGCAAGAAGAGATTATTCTTTTGCGGGATTGTGGCCTTGGCGCTTGTTTTTTTAAGCGCTCCCTGCTGGTCGTCCCCGCAGACGGATGCAGCCAAGAAATGGATCGAGAAGGAATTCCAACCGTCCACACTGACCAAAGAGCAACAGATGAAGGAGATGGAATGGTTCATCAAGGCGGCCGAGCCCTTTAAGGGCATGAATATCAAGGTCGTTTCCGAGACGATTCCGACACACGAATATGAATCCAAGGTTCTCGCAAAGGCCTTCGAAGAGATCACCGGCATCAAGGTCTCTCATGACCTGATTCAGGAAGGGGACGTCATCGAAAAACTCCAGACTCAGTGGGCCTCCGGCAAAAACATCTATGACGGGTGGATTAACGACTCTGATCTCATCGGCACCCACTGGCGGTACGGGTTCGTGGTTCCCCTGAGCGATTTCATGGCGGGCGAGGGCAAGGACGTTACGCTCCCTACGCTCGACGTGGATGACTTCATCGGCAAATCCTTCACCACCGCCCCGAATGGCAAGCTTTACCAGCTTCCGGACCAGCAGTTCGCCAACCTTTACTGGTTCCGTTATGACTGGTTCAAACGTCCGGATTTCAAAAAGCAATTCAAGGAAATCTATGGGTACGAGTTAGGCGTTCCAGTCAACTGGTCGGCCTACGAGGATATTGCCGAGTTTTTTACCGAGCACGTCAAAGAGATCGACGGCAAAGCCGTGTATGGTCATAATGATTACGGCAAGAAGGCCCCGGATCTTGGCTGGCGTTTTACGGATGCCTGGCTGTCCATGGCCGGAGCTGGTGACAAGGGGATTCCCAATGGCAAACCGGTTGATGAATGGGGCATCCGCGTTGACGAGGAATCACACCCGGTCGGCGCGAGCGTGTGCCGCGGCGGCGCGGCCAACAGCCCGGCAGCTAAGTACTCCCTCCGCAAGTACATGGAATGGCTTCGTAAATATGCTCCTCCAGGCTGCCTGGGGATGGATTTCTATACCTATCTCCCCTTCCTGGCCGGCGGCAATGTGGCCCAGCAGATTTTCTGGTACACAGCCTTCACCTCGACCATGGTAGCCCCCGGGCCTACGGTCAACGAGGACGGGACCCCCAAATGGCGTATGGCCCCCTCGCCCCACGGTCCTTACTGGGAAGAGGGGATGAAGCTGGGCTATCAGGACTGCGGGTCATGGACATTCATGCATAGTACGCCGCTGGAACGTCGCAAGGCCGCCTGGCTCTACGCGCAGTTCTGCGTGGCCAAGACCACGTCGCTTAGAAAGAGCCATGTGGGGCTAACGATCATTCGTGAAAGTGATATTCGTGACAAGTCCTTTACCGAGCGTGCGCCGAAGCTGGGAGGTCTGGTAGAATTTTACCGCAGCCCGGCCCGTGTCGCCTGGACGCCAACCGGCACCAACGTGCCCGACTATCCTAAGCTGGCACAGTTGTGGTGGCAGAATATCGGCGAGGCGGTCTCCGGTGAGGTGACCGTGGACCGTGCTATGGACAACCTCGCTGAGGAGATGGACAAAGTGATGGAGCGCATAGCGCGCGCAAAGGTTCAGAAGGTAGCCGGACCACAGCTCAATACATGCGGGGACCCCAATGTCTGGCTAAACAAGGCCGGATCGCCCAAGGCTAAAGTTAACGAGAAGCCGAAAGGTCAGACCGTTGACTATGATCAGCTTATTCAGGCCTGGCGCGAGGGCCGCGTGAAATAGCCCTGCAGGTGGAAACTCTAGCAGGTGGTCGAATCGGGGCCGGCCGTAAAGGCCGGCCCCTTTTTCTTGTGCAAAACGCGGATGCGCAGATCTTGGCGGCGGAAGCCGGGCCAATCTGAGTTCCTAATTATGCGGCCCGGTAACACGAATGACAAGAGCGTCGTGAAACCGATTGATTTTGGTCAAATTTTGTGCCAAAG